>ERZ1023626.2-NODE-2-length-206176-cov-135.270715_pt1 | contig 206176 bp, 159 predicted proteins | sample MGYA00380331_ERZ1023626 | MGnify/ENA primary metagenome ERZ1023626 (study PRJEB33179, sample SAMN07448974) | human gut metagenome | biome: Human-gut; feature: Human associated habitat; material: Faeces | host: Homo sapiens | place: India: Bhopal | collected...
CTCCTTTTATCAAGAGCCTCAGATTTCGAAAGATTTCTGAGGCTTTTTTGTTTTCACGCGGATCTTTCTTTTTCTCACGCTGATTGTTTTTTAGGTCACGCAGATTTCGCAGATGACGCAGATTTTTCTTTGCTGCTTTTCCTTTTTCACACTGATTTCACAGATGTGCGCAGATTTTTGACCTGTTCGGTCCTGGATGCCGCAGAAAAAAACTGGACTAACCTTTAAGGTCAGTCCAGTTTAATATGGAGAGATTATTTGTTTTTACGGTGATTTCGTGTCTTCTGCTTTGACTTTTTCGCTTTGCTGGAAGAAGTGTTAGCTGCAGGCTTTTCCTTGCGTACAGGAGCCGAATCGCCGGCTAGGGTGAAATCTAGTTGTTTCTTCTCCAGGTTGGCTTGCGCCACCTTAATGCGGATAGCATCACCTAATTGATATTTATTATGGTGACGACGACCAATCAAACAGAAGTTCTTTTCGTCGAAGTCGTAATAATCGTCAGCGATGTCGCGCATCGGAATCATTCCTTCACAATGGTTTTCGTCTATGGTAGCATAAATTCCGTAAGAAGTAATACCGCTTATATGGGCATCGAATTCCTCGCCGAGTTTATCTCCCATGAATTCTACCATCTTATATTTGATACTGTCACGTTCTGCATTCTGTGCAATCTGTTCCATTTCAGAGCAATGCTCACAGAGTTCTTCGTAATGTTTCTCGTTGGCACTTCTGCCGCCATCTGCGTACTTGGTAAGCAAGCGATGAACCATCGTATCCGGATAACGGCGGATAGGTGAGGTGAAGTGGGTGTAGTATTCGAAAGCCAGTCCAAAGTGTCCGATGTTGTGAACGGAGTACTTTGCCTTCATCATGGCTCGGAGTGCAACCATCTGGATGAGATTGTTCTCTGGTTTGCCTTCGCAATCTGACATCAACTTATTGAGACTTCTTGCTGTAGCACCCTTCGTACCCTCTGTTTTCATCTTATAACCAAACTTCACAACGAATTCACGCAAGGTTTCCAACTTCTGTGGGTCAGGATTGTCATGAATACGATAAGGAAGCGTCTTTGGCTTCTTCCCTTTCTTTACCTTTCCGATACTTTCAGCCACCGTACGGTTGGCGAGAAGCATGAATTCCTCTACGAGTTTATTGGCATCCTTAGAGCGCTTGTAGTAGCAGCTTACTGGTTTCCCCTTTTCATCAACGTCGAAATGCAACTCTTCGCGGTCAAACTTAACAGCACCATTTTTGAATCTTGCGGCACGCAGTTTCTTAGCCAGTCTGTCAAGCGTAATGAGCTGAAGTGCGTTTTCTCCTTGATAAGGATGTTCCTTGGTTTCGGCTGGAGCAGGTTCGCCAGTACCATCAATCACACCATTTGCTTCGAGGAGTTCCTGTACCTCTTCATATTTATATCTGCGGTCGCTCTCTATGACGGTATGAACGATGCGATAGTTCTTGACTTCGGCATTGTTGTCGAGTTCGAAGATGACGCTGTATGCAAGTTTTTCCTCATTAGGACGAAGCGAGCAGATAAAGTTACAGAGACGCTCTGGGAGCATCGGGATGGTGCGATCTACGAGATATACAGATGTTGCACGTTTCACAGCTTCCTTGTCGATGATACTGCCCTCTGTGACGTAATGTGACACATCTGCGATATGAACACCTACCTGCCAGTTACCATTCTCCAATCTCTGGATACTGAGGGCATCATCAAAGTCCTTGGCATCCTTCGGGTCGATGGTGCAGGTGAATACCTTGCGGAAGTCCTCTCGTTCTTTGTAATCCTGTTCTGTGATTTCGCCGCTTATCTTGTTGGCTGCATCTTCTACATTCTTTGGATATTTATAAGGTAATCCATATTGAGCAAGAATAGAATTCATCTCAACATCATTATCACCCATCTGGCCAAGAATGTCAACAACCTCGCCAATAGGACTCTTGTTTTCTCCATCCGGCCACTCGATAATCCGGACTACTGCCTTGTCATCGGTCTTTCCTCCCTTCACCTTTCTTCTAGGAATGATGATGTTGTGAGCAAAGACATCGCCAGGTGTCACGAGGTAAGCCAGATCCTTATCTACTTTCAGACGTCCTACGAAGGTATCTTTAGCGCGTTCAAGGATTTTGTTGACTTGTGCCTCCTTGATGTGATTCTTACGACGAGCCAGGAAGGTGAATTCCACCCTGTCGCCATTAAGTGCTCCCATCGAATTACGTTCAGAAACGAAAATAGGCTTCTCGCTATCATCAGGGATAACAGAGTTTTTGCCATTTGCCTTCCTAACGAATTTACCTTCCATCACCTGTATGCTTTGATTCAGGCGATAAGAATTATCACTTACCTTAGCCAGGTAGTCATCCCATGCCATTTCCTCCATAATGTCAATCGCCAGCATCTTGAGCGGATGCGTCGTAAGATGGAGGGAACGGAATATCTCTTTAAAGCTGAGCGTTTCGCCCGGTCTTTCGGCAAAGAATTCCTGCAGCATCTCAGTGAGCTGCGCTTTGTTCATTCTTTTGCCACCTTTTTTACCTTTTCCCATAAATTATGACTATTATTAGTTTTATAAGGCAAAGAAACAAAAAAAAAAGGAGAAAACAAAGTTTCTTGGCATCTTTTTTCGTTTTTTATTAAATATGAGGCAAAAAAGGACACTTGTTTCGATTTTTTTTCATAAGTTGCGTCGCATGCCGCCTTCATCATGCCGTGGTGGGCATAACGGTACACAGCTTCTCCACATCCTCTTCGAAAGTCTCACGATTCAATGCCTTGTTCTTGAATGCTGACCGATAGTTGTAGATAGTGCGAGGCATATAGAACAACAGGGAGGCAATCTCGGAACTATCCTTAACGCCCAATCTGATGAGGGCAAATATGCGCAATTCGGTGGTGAGTCTCCTGCTATGTGCTGGTTTCACTTGTCCTTCTGGTTTGAGCAAGGCATTGAACTCTTCTATGAACGAAGGATACATGTCGAGGAAGGCGGTGTCGAACTGTAGCAAGAAGGTGGCTGAGTCCTTGTCTGACAAGCGTGAGGAGGAAGTCATGTTGAGCAAGTCGTTTATTTGTCCCACTTTGATCTTTCGGCGTACCAATAATTCAAACTTGCTCAGTCGGTCAATGAATTTGGCGCATAGGTCGATATACAGTTTCGCCAATCGCTCGCGTTGCTTGTTGGTGTCTATCAAGCGTGTGTTGAGCAAGTTGAGTGCATCATTGAGGCTTGATAATTGCGTGTTGCTGTCAGATAGTTCGATACGATGCTTGTGCAGCAACTTGTTTTGTTGTCTCAAGAAGTAGAAAAGCACGAGCATGATGATGAGGAGGATGGAAATCCCCCACAAGGCAGCACGCATCAAGTTGTTTTGTGTGGTTAGCTTCTCTCGATAGTTCTTGACAATGATAGGCAGCTTTTGCGAGATTTCGATGATGCGCAGTCGGTTGTTGTACGCCTTTGCGTCATCCATGGCAAAGTTGATGTAGCGTTCGGCTCTAGAAACGTTCTCGTTGTCTTTCTGGTATAGATACATGGCAAAGTCTTGTAACGCAAGATTCTCGCGAGTGCAGTTCTTCAGGTCACTGATACATGCCTGTACGATGTACTCTTCGTATTTCTCGGGTTGATGATTTGCACTATAGTTGTTGGCTATTGCAAATGCCGCCATGGCATAGTAACGAGAGTTGACAGGTACTTCCTTCAAGACACGAAAGTAGTGACTCAATGCCTTCTTGTCGTTACGTTCCACGTAAATGTAGTACTCTCCCAGAAAAAAATTGTAACGTTTGTCATTCTTGCTGAGCAGACCGACCGCCTGTTTCAGAAACTCAGCAGCTTTTTGTCTGTACTTGGGAGCGTATGTTGCGTCATGGCAATAGTCAGACCAATACATATATATATAATACTTCGTGATAGTATAGTCAAAGGAAAGAGATGGAGAGAGCGAGGAAAAGTCTATCTCATTGAGCAGAGACATTGCCTCTCCATAAAGTCCACCGATGGCAAGCAGTGATGCTTTTTCTATTCTGCTTTTGTCATGGTAGAACTGGTTGGCGGTCTTATCAGCCAACTCTATGGACTTGTCAACATACACCATGGCGGAATCAAACTGATAAACGTAGTATTCATTGAATAGCTTGTCATAGACAGAAAGTAACGTGGCGGTGCTCTTGTCCTTGTCCATGATTCCCTTGTAGGTGTTGATACTAGCCTCCTTTTGCTTGTAGATTTGGGATATGTTGTCTAAAAGGCTATCTAAAGTAAAAGAAAGTTTCTCGTTTCTTGTTGCAGACAAATGGCAACAAGAACATATCAATATGAATGTTATAATAATTCTTTGCATGGTAATCTCGCTTCTTAAAATTGTGGGCAAATATACAAAATTATTTTTGGGTAGCCAAATAATAGGCTGTGTTTTTATGAAAAAACACTTATTACCGCAAAATCCCCTCCAAAGACGAATGTACTTGATACGAATTTTCGATTATTTGTATGTTGCTCATTATCATGGGAATAAGGGATTTGTCATCATTCGTTTTTGTACTAATCGTGTACTTTGCCGCATGATGGTAGTAGATTATGACTATCTTTGCAGCGTCTATTAATAAAAATGGAATTATCTAGCAATCAACTAAATTTTTGAATTATGAAGAAACCTTTCATTATGCTTATGATGAGTAGTTGCTTATTGTTAACTCCTTCCATGGCACAAGTAGTGGTCAATGATCCTGTAGCAACAAGTCAGGCTGTCATTACTTGTGGCAATGCTCGTTTTACGGTTCTTACTCCGGAGATGATAAGAGTGGAGTATAGCGATCAAGCGAAGTTTGAGGATCGGGCGACCTTCACCATTGTCAATCGTAAGTTGGATGCGCCTCAGTTCACCAAGAGTGAGGATGACACCTATTTATATATAATGACATCCAACCTGAAGCTCAAGTATCGCAAGGGAACTGATCCACGCACCCTTCCAGCCTCTTCAGCCAATCTTACCATCGCTATAACAGGTAATGGTGTTTCTACAGTTTGGTATCCTGGCAAACCAGATCCACTGAACTTAAAAGGAACTTGCCGTACATTGGATGGTCTGATGGGCGATAGCAAGCGTTCGGAAATGGAAAGTGGTTTGGTTTCTCGCTCTGGTTGGGCTGTGATAGACGATTCATGGGCTTCACCTCGTTCTGATGGAGGACGTTCTTATGCCTTGTCTCCTAATAGTGATATGGGGTATCCTTGGTGGACACAGCGTGCAGACAATCATGCCATGGATACTTATGTGTTAGGATATGGCCATAATTACAAGAAAGCTCTTGCAGACTATACCAAGATTGCTGGTAGCATCCCTCTGCCACCTGATTATGTGTTCGGTTACTGGTATAGTAAGTATGCTTCTTATTCGGCAGATGATTATCGCAACATTATGAGCGACTTGAAAGCCAATAAGATACCTACCGATGTGATGATTCTCGATATGGATTGGCATTGGAATGGAAATGCTTATAGTCAGTCGGAAGGTCGTGGTGGTTGGACTGGTTGGTCATGGAACACCAACCTCATACCTAATCCAAAAGGTCTTCTTTCCGAGATGCGCTCACAAAATTTTAAGACTGCGCTCAATTTGCATCCTGCCAATGGTATCAATCAGATAGAGTCGCCTACTTATTTCGCTGCCATGAACAGTGAATTAGGTGGCAAGTACCTGAATGACAGCCGCAATAATATCAATTGGAGCCTTGATTACCCCGACTTTACTAAGTCGTTCTTCAAGAACATCATTCGTGACCATGAGAGCGAAGGCGTTGATTTCTGGTGGTTGGATTGGCAGCAATATCTGACAAGTCCATATACAAAATCTTTGAGCGAGACATTTTGGTGTAACTATGTCTTCTTCAATGAGGCAGCCAAGCGTACAGGCCATCGTCCTGTGATTTTCCACCGTTGGGGAGGTTTGGGCAGTCATCGTTATCAGATTGGTTTCTCGGGCGATGCCAACATCAGCTATGAGGCTTTGGCTTTTGAGCCTTACTTTACGGCTACAGCCTCCAATGTAGGTTATGGCTATTGGGGACATGACTTAGGAGGCCACATGTTCTCGAACGAGGAGTTGGTAAACAATCCTAACTTGGTGTTGCGATGGATTCAGTTTGGTGTGTTTACTCCTATATTCCGTACTCATGCTACCAGCGATTCTCGCATAGAACGCCGTATTTGGAAATTCTCAAATTTCCCAACCATCTTGGAAGCAGTTCGTCTGCGTTACTCTCTCTTCCCTTATATATATACCATGGCGCGTAAGACCTATGATACTGGTGTGTCAATCTGTCGTCCATTGTACTATGAGTATCCTGAGGTAGAAGAAGCATATACATACGATAATGAGTATTTCTTTGGTGACGATATCTTAGTGGCACCTATCACTGAGAAATCTGATGCAAGAGGTATCACGACAAAGGATGTATGGTTGCCAGAAGGAAAATGGTGGAGTGTGTCTACTAATGAATTGATAGAAGGTCCTCGTTTGGTTACCATGTCATTCACAGATAAGCAGATACCTTATTTCTATCGTCAGGGAGCATTGATTCCTAACAATCCTGCAGACGTGATGAATGTTACGGAACGTCCTTCGCAATTGGTGCTCAACATAATTTCTGGAGAGAATGGCAAAGGTTCCATTTATGAGGATGATGGTGATAATCCTGATTATTCATCTAATTATGCAGAGACTATGCTTAGCCAGAGCTTTGATGGGCATGTAGGTGAGTATGTCATTTCTCCTCGCAAGGGTACATCTAAGGAGGCTCCAAGTAGTCGCTCTTATAAATTGTTGATATACAATACAGATAAGCCATTGTCCGCTAAGGTGGATGGAATGCAAGTTACTTTCACTTATAATGCGGAGAGTAAGTGTACTATGATTGAGGTACCTTCTGCAAGTTGCTCTATGGGGCATCGCATAGAAGTGGAGTATGCCACAAGTTCTGCTGTGGCAAGTATCACGGCAAATGATGCAAAGATAGCTTATGACAGTGCCAGCACAAAGTTTATCGCATCTGCCCAATGCTCAAAGAAAATATTGGTAGAGTAATCAAGATAATTATCATAAAATAATTATACTATCCAAATAATAATTTAAAACAATTAAAAATGAAGACATTCCTAAAAAAGACAATTGCACTGGCATGTTTTGCCATGCTGATGCCTCTTTCGCTTCTTGCGCAAGATGTTCTGAAAGTGCACGGAATCGTTACTGACCCTTCGGGTGAGCCCCTGATAGGTGTCAATGTAAAGGCTGGCTCTTCTAGTGTGGGAGCAGTCACTGATTTGGATGGAAAGTATTCCATCGAAGTTTCACCTAAATCTACTCTTACCTTTTCATACGTAGGTTTTGAGACTGTCGTTGAGTCGGTGAAGAACCGCAGACAGATGGATGTCACCATGAAGGAGAGCTCTGATGTGCTCAATGAGGTGGTGGTTATCGGTTATGGTACTATGGACAAGAAAGAGCTTACTTCTGCCATTTCTCACGTAAGCGAGAAAGACTTCCTCACCATCAGTTCCCCTGATGTTTCCATGATGATCCAGGGTAAGGTGTCGGGCGTGAGCATCACCAATACCGCGGTGGGCGACCCAAACAATCAGGCAAGCATCCAGATTCGTGGTGTCTCCTCTCGTGCCGCAGGCAATGGACCTCTGATTGTGATTGACGGTGTGCCAGGTGGCAACCTCACCAACATCAATCCTAATGACATCGCTTTTTTCGACGTATTGAAGGATGGTGCAGCCTCTGCTATCTATGGTACTCGTGGTTCCAATGGTGTCATCTTGGTAACGACCAAGAAGGGAAGCAAGGACGGCAGAACGCACGCTTCTTACTCTACCTCTTATACTTGGAACACGATGGTGAAAGACCTGAAGATGATGAACGCTCAGGATTTCCGTGATGTTCGTCTGGGATGGGGTGACTCTGGCGTTGACCTCGGCGGTAATGTAGATTGGCTTGATGCCGTCAGCCGTACGGGTACTACCATGCAGCATACCCTGACCCTCAGTGGTGGCAATGACAAGAGCAACTATCGTGTGAGTGCCGATTATCGTGATGCCAAGGGTATCGACCTTCGTTCTCGTCGTCAGGAGTATGGCGCTCGTGCCAACATCATGCATACCACCAAGGGTGGACTCTTCACCATTACTGCCAATGTCGCTCCTCGTGTCATCTACAGCGACAAGGCTGATTACAGCGTATTCAAGGATGCTCTTGAGGCTAACCCAACTACTCCTTTGATGGATCCAGATAATCCGATTCGTTATTATAACTTCAAGGGTCAGGTTGTGGGTTCCAATCCTGTGGAGCGTCAACTCTTGGAGACCGATAAGGATGATATTCGTTTGATCGACTGGGATGGTACCGTTAAGTTGAACCTCTTGCCTTTGTTGGCAAAGAATGCATCTGGCAATCATCATCTCTCTACACAGGTGATGTTCGCTGACCATCAATATACTCATGATGCCTCTTGGTTCCGTCCTTCTACCAGCACCATTGCCATCGAAAGTGGTCGCGAAGGTGAGGCTAGTCGTTCTTCCAGCAAGGAGAGCCAGTATGTAGTAGAGTGGCTCAACAACTATAGCGGTAGTTTCGGCAAACACAATGTGAAGGCTATGGCAGGTTACTCTTACCAGTATTCTCAGTATTCTGGTTTGAACGCATCCAACAAGGATTTCCCTAATGATGCTCTGGGTCCAGACAACTTGGGTGCTGGTGAGTTTAATAAGGAAGAAGGTGAGGTAAACATGGGCAGTTACAAGAACGATGCCAAGCTCATCGCTTTCTTCGGTCGTGTAAGCTACGACTTCGCTGGCAAGTATATGTTCACCGCTTCTCTTCGCCACGAGGGCTCCTCTAAGTTTGGTGCTAACCACAAGTGGGGTAACTTCCCAGCTGTATCAGCTGGTTGGCGTATCTCTGAAGAGAAGTTTATGAAGGGCGTCCAGTGGATCAGCGACTTGAAACTTCGTGCCGACTATGGTGTGACGGGTAACCAAAACTTCGATAGCTACAAGTCATTGAATACCATGAATGGATTTGGCTACTATATATATAATGGTAAGTTCTTCCAGGTTTGGGGTCCAGCCAAGAATGTGAACCCTGACTTGATGTGGGAGAAGGGTAAGAACTGGAACGTAGGTATCGACTTCTCTTTGCTCAACAATCGCATCTATGGTTCTTTGAACTACTTCAACCGCAAACAGCAAGACTTGTTGGGTGACTACAAGGTATCTGTTCCTCCATACCTCTTCGACAATACATTCGTCAATGTAGGTACGATGAAGAACTACGGTTTTGAGTTTGACCTCAATTTCCGTCCAGTTACTACCAAGGATTTCTCTTACGACTTCAACCTCATCGGTTCTACCATGCAGAATAAGTTCGTAAGCTTCAGCAACTCCCAGTTTGTAGGTCAGGACTATTATGATGAGGTAGGTACTTCTGATCCATATCCTTACTACAACTTGCAGCGCATTGAGAAAGGCGAGTCTATCGGTAACTTTTATATGTGGAGATATGCTGGTCATACAGAGGATGGCGAGTGGTTGGTCTATGACAAGAGCGGTGACATCATCCGTGCTTCCCAAGCAACGGCAGACGACCGTGTGAAGGTGGGCAATGGTTTGCCTAAGTTTACCTTGTCTTCCAGCCAGAACTTCCGCTACCGCAACTTCGACTTGTCGTTGTTCTTCCGTGGTGCGTTTGGATATGACATCTTCAACATCCACGATTTCTATTATGCCAACCGCAACTTCACTGGCAATCGCTTGCAGAAGGCATACGGCAAGAACTTCAAGATTTCAGGCAATGCCAACCCTGTGGTTTGTGATTACTTCTTGGAGAGAGGTGACTACTTGAAGCTCGACATGATTACATTGGGCTATACGCTCAATTTGCAGAAGTGTCGTTTCATCGACCGCATTAGAGTATATGGTACTGTAAAGAACGTGTTCACCCTTACCAAGTTTAGCGGTGTAGATCCTTCTACCTATCAGGTGAACGGACTCACCCCAAGTGGACAAGGTTCTCGTGACTACTATCCATCTACCCGCCAGTTTATCATTGGCTTGAACGTAGATATCTGATAATCATCTAAAAATATAGAAACAATGAAAATATTCAATTATATTGTATCTGCTGCTTTTGGTACACTTGCCATGACAAGTTGTACTGATTTGAGCGAGAAGCTCTACGATCAGGTGGCATCAGAGAACTATTATAATACCAAGAACGATGTGGTCAGAGCCACATTCCGTCCTTTTGAGCATGCTTACTGGAGCATAGAGAGTCGTCATGTGCTCAACGAGCTTACTGCCGACCAACTGATTACTCCTACCCGTGATGGTTGGTGGGATGATGGTGGAAAATGGCGTAGATACCACTATCATGAGTATAATGTAGAGGACGGAGGTGATTGCCAGACCGAATGGAATGGCTGCTTCCAGGGTATCATGCAGAGTTGTAAGGTCATAGAGGACTTAGGTACGCTTTCTTTTGAAAAGTTCGGTTTCTCACAGTCTGAGTTCAACAACCTTACAGCCCAGTGCCGCGTGTTGCGAGCATGGTTCTACCTTCGTTTGCTCGATGGTTTCCGCAATGTGCCATTGGTGACCACAACCACTGGCGCTTCCATGAAGCAAGTGGAGCCTAAGGTAATCTACGATTTCATAGAGAGCGAGTTGAAGGAGTGCTTGCCACTTCTTGTTGAGAAGACAGAGCTTGGAACAAACTCTACCCTTCAAGGTCAGTGGACCAAGGCAGGTGCAGCCGCCTTGTTGGTTCGTCTTTATCTTAATGCCCAAGTATATATCGGCGAGGATCATTATACAGAGTGTGCCCAAGTGGCTCAAGACATCTTGGATGGCAAGTATGGCAAGTATCAAGTAGCAGACCGTTGGGATGCCGCCTTTGACTGGGACAATGATGCTTGTGATGAGGTAATCTTCGGCTTCCCAGGTGCCCCAGGCTATAGCCATTGGCAGTATGATGGCGATACCTATATGTGGACAGTACCTGCACGTGCCAACTATTATCTCAATGATACCAAGAACAAGGCAGGTGGTCATAACACGAAGTATGCAGCTTCTCCAAGCTATGCGCCTAACGGTACGATGTATAAGTACGACTTGGGTATGCCTATCCAGAAATTCAAGAAATATCCAGACGATGAGCGTCTGAAGCTCTATCGCAACTTGGGTAACAGCAAGCGTGAGGGTATGTTCTTGTATGGCTACTTGGAGTATAAGGATGAGAATGGAGCTACCAAGCGTGTAAAGGCACCAGAGGTAGATTATGAGTTGTATATCCGTGATGCTGTGGGCAAGTTCCAGAGCACTCCTCCTACCAAGTGGCTATCTGCAACCTCTTCTACCTTGCGTGATGGTGACCATAACTCAGGTTGGCATTTCGTAAAATATCCTCTTTATAGCGATGATGATGAGCATCAGTTGGAGAGCGATTATACAGAGATTCGTTTGCCAGAGATTATCTACTCGCTCGCAGAGTGCAAACTTCGTCAAGGCAAGCCAGAGGAGGCAGGTAAGTTGCTCAACAGCGTGCGCAAGCGTAATTATCCTGCTGCTGATTATGAGGAGTATCTCTATGCGCCTGAGGGTAATGCCAAGCTTGACCTGGACGAGATGCTCGATGAGTGGGGACGTGAGTTCTTCGCAGAGAGCCGTCGCCGTATCGACCTCATCCGCTATGGCAAGTTCTCTTCTGGTACCTGGTGGGACAAGACTCCAGATGCCGACAAACATACAGAGATTTGGCCTATCATGCGTGATGTCTTGAATGCAAACCATGAGTTGGTTCAGAATCCTGGTTATAATAAGTAAACCATTTTTAATAAGATACAATTATGAAACGAAATATTCAATTGAAGCAATTCAGCCTCAGCTTGTTTATTTTCTCTCTCCTGATGACCTTGTTTACTGGTTGTGATGGCGAGAAAGACTTGAAGATCATTGATGGTAATCTGCCAATTAAGACTTCTACGTTGTTCATGGTGGGTGATGCAACCCCAAATGGATGGAGTATAGACGATCCAACTCCTTTTACCCAAAAGGCAGATGACCCTATGCTCTTTACTTGGGAGGGTACTCTCAATGCTGGAGAAATGAAACTTTGTCTTGTAGCTGGTAGTTATGACAATCCGTTTATCCGTCCAGTCAATGACCAAGAGATAATCTCTAAGTCAAATGTTAGTGGACAGACTTTTGCGATGTGGGCAGGCGACCCTGATAACAAGTGGAGAGTTACAGATGCTGGTAAATATCGTCTTACGTTTGATATGCGCAATTGGACCATGTCTACCGAATACCTCGGTGAGAAAGAAAAGCCAGCTGTTGAGCCTATATCTTTAGAGCACCTGTATATTATTGGAAGCGCTACTCCTGGTGGCTGGGAGTGGGAACAGGCAACTGAACTTACGAAGAGTTCTGACTACATCTTTGTATACGAAGGAGAATTAAAGACAGGTGAATTGAAATTTAGTGGCGAAAAAGATTGGGGTGCTTCCTTCATCCACTGCCCTTCAGATGGTGTCAAGATTAACAAGGATGGTGTAGAGGACGAGAAGTTCGAATATTACGCTGGTGGTAACGACAACAAGTGGAGAGTAGAGGTACAGGGCAAGTATCGCTTAACCTTGGATCTTGAGCACTGGACCATCAGGTCAGAGTTCTTGGGTGAGCTTCAGAAAGAAACACATATCTATATGATAGGTGATGCTACCGCAGGTGGTTGGCCTTGGGACAAGGCGCAAGAGTTTACCCAGGATGCATCTAACAAGGATGTATTTACATGGGAAGGTCAACTCACGGAGGGTACATTTAAGATGAGTGAGGAGAAAGATTACAACGCTCCTTTCTATCGTCCTTCTTCTGCCAATGTCACAGTAGATGCTAGTGGAGTTTCGGCTTCAGATATGGTCTTCAAGGCAAGTCCTGACGACCAGTGTAAAGTAACAGAGGCAGGTACTTATCAAATCACCATTGACATCAACAACAAAACGATAAAGGTGGTAAAGAAATAATCAATTAAAGCGATTAGAACAATGAAAAAATCAATATTATTTTCCTTGGCGATAGCTGCCGTTTCTCTGTTTGGCTCTTGTGCCAATGATGTGGAAATGAACTATCCGTCTACTCACAAGCTATCCAACCTTCCTGTAGTGGAAGGTGTCCACGATGGTGTGAAGGCTCCTCTCTATTGGAGTGTATATGAGTATTGCATGTTGCAAAACGCTAAAGGTGTAAGCAACAACGATATGGATCTTACCTCCGACCAATGGGATGAACTTATCGACTATGTGGCCACCCAACTCAAGCCATCAGGCTATGACATGATTTGTACGGATGGTTTTATCCCTATGCTTGCCAAAGATGAGAGTGGCTATATGACCCATTACGGCTCTCAGGCTCTCAGGGATATTGCTGCCAAGTGTAAGGCGAAGGGCTTGAAATTAGGTGTTTACGACAATCCTCTCTGGATTCATGGTCCAAGAGAAACCAAGATAGAAGGCACGGAATATACCTTCAACGACCTCTTCTATAATGGCGAGAATAAGGACAAGTTGTCTCATCCTACAGCCAAGGATATGGATTTCTCTTGGGCTGTAGCCGAGAATCCCGGTTGCAAGGAGTATATCGATGGCTTCTTCAAGCATTACAAGGAGATGGGTGTAGAGTTCATCCGAATGGACTTCCTCTCTTGGTATGAGGATGGACAGGATCGCAACGTCGGTGTCACTGGTCGTGGATATGGTCGTGAGAGCTATGCGCTCGCCATGCGATACATTGCTGAGTCTGCCAAGAAATATGGTATCTTCACCTCACTTGTGATGCCTCACTTGTATGCCGACGCACAGGTAGAGAGCCTTTATGGTAACATGATTCGTATCGTGGCAGATACAGGTACTGGTGGCTGGTGGCACTGCTCTGCCCAGGACAAGGGTAAGTCTTATCGCACATGGCCTAACTGCATGAATATGTTTGATGGATTTACCTATTGGTCGCATATCAGCGGTCGCAACAAGGTGATTCTCGATGGTGACTTCATTCGCCTCAATACATTCGATACGGATGCAGAGAAGCAGACGGTAGTTTCCTTGCAGTTGATGGCTGGTGGCCCAGTCGCAGCCTCCGACCTGCCATCTACGATTGGCAATGACATGAAGTATTATACCAACGATGAGTTGCTCGCCCTCAACAAGGATGGTTTCGTGGGCAAGCCTCTCAGCGACAAGCTCAACGACAAGAACAATGAGATATGGTATGGACAGATGACCAATGGCGACTATGTGCTTGGTATCTTCAATCGCAATGACAACTCCGACCAAGTGACAGTTGATTTCAGTACGCTTGGCATACAAGGCACCAAACAAATCCGTGACCTTTGGGAGCATGAGGACGAAGGCAGTGGCTCTTCTATCACAGCTACTATTCCTGCTCATGGTTGTAAGATCGTAAGACTCAAGTAAAGTATATAATTTACCTAATTTTGTATCACAATAAATGAAAAGTAAACTGAATAAACTATGTGTAACGTCCCTCTCTCGTCTAGAGGGGCTGTTACCTCACCTTTTGTTAGGTTGCATGATGCTCCTTACTGCAAGTGCATCTGCCCAGAAGGTATCGTCTCCAGATGGTAACCTGAGTGTGGAGTTCTCGCTTACAGGCGATGGCGTTCCAACTTATCAAGTGTCATTCAAGGGAAAACAAGTCATCAAACCCAGTACATTGGGCATTGAGTTGGCTGAGGAGAACTCCTTGATGGATAAATTCCGCATCAACAAGACTTCTACATCTACCTTCGATGAGACATGGCAACCAGTATGGGGTGAGGAGAAAGAGATACGTAATCATTACAACGAACTTTTCGTTGAGATGGAGAAGCCTTCCAATGGTAGGTTTATGAATCTTCGTTTCCGTGTCTATAACGATGGTGTAGGTTTCCGCTATGAGTTTCCTCAGCAGCAGTTCCTTCCTTATTTCGTGGTCAAGGCAGAGCATACGCAGTTTGCGATGACTGGTGACCATAAGGCATGGTGGATTCCTGGTGATTATGATACTCAGGAATATGACTATACAGAATCAAAGCTTTCTGAAATCAGAGGTTTGTTGCAAGGAGCAGTGAGCAGCAATGCTTCGCAGACCATCTTCTCACCTACAGGTGTGCAGACCTCATTGCAGATGAAGACAGCTGATGGCATTTATCTCAATATCCATGAGGCTGCTTTGGTGGATTACTCTTGCATGCATTTGAATCTCGATGACAAGAACCTCGTGTTCACCTCTCAGCTTACCCCTGATGCACAAGGCAACATGGCTCACATGCAGACCCCATGCCATACTCCATGGCGTACCATCATGGTAGTGGATGATGCACGCAAGGTGCTTGCCTCTCGCCTTATTCTCAATCTGAATGAGCCTTGCAAATATTCAGATACTTCATGGATCAAGCCTGTTAAGTACATTGGTGTTTGGTGGGAGATGATTGGTGGTGGCAAACAGTGGTCTTATACTAACGACCTACCATCTGTCAAATTGGGAGAAACCGACTATACCAAGGTAAAACCTCATGGTCAGCATCCTGCCAATACAGAGAATGTGAAGAAGTATATCGACTTTGCAGCCAAGAACGGATTCTCGCAGGTGCTTGTAGAGGGCTGGAACATTGGTTGGGAAGACTGGTTTGGCCACAGCAAGGACTATGTCTTCGATTTCCAGACTCCTTATCCTGATTTCGACATTAAGTATCTCAATGACTATGCTCACTCCAAGGGTGTGCGCTTGATGATGCACCATGAGACGTCAGCTTCTGTGCGTAATTATGAGCGTCATTTGGAGGCTGCCTATAACTTGATGAATAAGTATGGTTACAATTCGGTGAAGAGCGGATATGTAGGTAACATCATTCCTCGTGGCGAGCATCACTATGGTCAGTGGCTCAACAATCACTATCTTTATTGCGTAACCGAGGCTGCCAAGCACCATATCATGGTCAATGCTCATGAGGCTACTCGCCCAACAGGTCTTTGTCGTACCTATCCTAACTTGATAGGCAATGAATCGGCTCGTGGTACAGAGTATGAGTCTTTCGCAGGCAACAAGGCTTTCCATACCACTGTATTGCCTTTCACTCGTTTGCAAGGTGGTCCTATGGATTATACCCCTGGTATCTTGGAGGGCGATATGAACAGGATTGATCCAAGTAAGCATCATCATATCAACTCTACCTTGGCTCGTCAGTTGGCATTGTATGTTACGATGTACAGTCCATTGCAGATGGCAGCTGATATCCCAGAGAACTATGAGAAGTATGCAGATGCCTTCCAGTTTATCAAGGATGTAGCTATCGACTGGGATGAGAGTCGTTATCTTGAGGCTGAGCCTGGTCAGTATATTACCATTGCCCGCAAGGCTAAGGGCGAAGACAAGTGGTTTGTTGGTTGTACAGTGGGTGAGACTCCTCATCAGTCTACCCTGAAACTTGATTTCCTTACACCGGGCAAGAAGTATGTTGCTACAATCTATGCCGATGGCAAGAATGCAAGCTACAAAGCCAATCAGCAGTCATACGTCATCACTAAGCGTGTGGTAACCAATAAATCTACCCTTAAACTGAATGCTGGTGCAGGTGGTGGTTATGCCATCAGTCTCATGCAAAAGTAAAAAGATAGATATATTTTTCTCCCCATACCTATACCTTATTATATATAGGGGTATGGGGAGTTTATGTTCATCATCCTTATAAAATCGTTTTTATGAGAAAACCTTTACTCCTCTTCTTGCCTAAACGTATGATGGTGTTGGCATTGCCCCTCATGCTTTCCCTTTGTAGTTATGCTGCCACAGTTACTTCGCAGTTGTCTGTCAATATGAAAACCGACAAGGCTTGCTATGTACCAGGACAAACTGTTACGTTTGTGGCAGAAGGGAATATTCCTTCTTCGGCCAAGGTGCGTTATCGTTATGGTTCCCATGTGCTTCTTGTCCAAGACTTCTCAGAGGTGGCTAAGAGTAAGCAGTGGACTTGGTTGCCACCATCTGCCGATTATCAAGGTTATTTGGTGGAATTGTATACAGAGGGCAGTGGTGTGGAAAATATTCTTGGTACGATAGCCGTAGATGTTTCCAGCAATTGGAAACGTTTTCCACGTTACGGCTTTGTCGCTGACTTTGATAATTACAGCAGTACAGTCGATAAGAACGCCAACATCAAGAGCGAGATGGCATATCTCAATCGATTGCATATCAATGGTGTGCAATTCCAAGACTGGCAGTGGATGCACCATCGACCTGTAAAATTGAATGGTGATGGTTCGCTCACCCAATGGTATACCGATATTAGCAATCGATGGGTAGGCGTGGAATATGTCAAGAACTATATTGCCACACAACATGCTTACGGCATGAAATCCATCTTCTATAACCTTTGCTTTGGCGCATGGAAGGATGCTGCAAACGATGGCGTGAAGTCTCAGTGGGCTTTGATGAAGAAGGATGGTAATGGCAATTATTATCAAGACTATCATGGACTCCCTTCTTCTTGGGCAAGCAATATCTATCTGCAAGTACCGGGCAATGGCGATTGGCAGCAATATATGGTGGAACGAAACAAGGAAGTGTATGGTAATTTTGATTTCGATGGTTTTCAGATAGACCAGTTGGGGTATCGTGGTACTGTGTATGACGCCAATCATCAAAAGGTAGATTTGCCTTCGGGTTATGGCTCATTCATTGATGCCATGAAGCAGGCTCATCCCGAGAAGTCCTTGATTATGAATGCTGTGTCGGGATATGGAACCGAGCAAATCGTCAATAAGAATGTGGATTTCTGCTATAATGAGGTATGGGGAAATGGCAATGGATATGGTGGTGCGCCAGAAGACCAGTTTGCCAATCTCTATGACATCATCGCCACTAACGATCGCTTGAGCGACCATCTGCATCCCACGGTCTTTGCAGCCTATATCAATTACGACAAGGCTGACAATGGCGGCTCGGGCGACCACATGGTCAATACGCCTGGTGCCTTGCTTACCGATGCGGTGATGTTTGCCTTGGGAGGCTCTCACTTGGAGATGGGCGACCACATGCTCACTCGTGAGTATTTCCCAGCGGCTCCTTTGGCGATGAGCGACGAACTGAAGACTGCGCTCGTAAGGTATTACGATTTCCTGACAGCTTATCAGAATTGGTTGCGTGGCGTGTCTTCCAAGGCTGCTTATTCGGCTCATGTGAGTGTGAATGGCAATACGGTGAAGGCATGGCCTCCACAAGCAAACTCCATCGTGACGTTCGCCAAGACCGTGGGCAACAGTGATGTCGTTCATTTCCTCAACTTCTCCAACACCTCCGACCTTTCTTGGCGAGACCTCAATGGTACTCGCCAGAAACCAACCCGGAAGGACAACTTGGCTGTAACCATCCAAACCAATCGTAAGGTGTCTAAGCTATGGGTAGCCAGTCCTGACACTCATGCAGGTGCGGTGCAAGAACTTTCGTTCGAGCAGATGGGCAATCAACTTACCTTTACACTTCCTTCCCTGGAATATTGGACGATGGTGGTCATGGAAGGCGAGAGCCAGGTTTATCTGACGGGTGAGGCTGTGAAGAAAGATGGGTATGGAGCCTACGACCTATCGCAAGCCATACCTTTGAATAAGGCGAGTGGGGGCAACGTCTATAAAACCACGGTATATCTGAAAGGAAACGAGTTGTTCAAGTTTACTGATGGTCGTGATTGGGGATATTGCAAGAGCTATTGCTCGGAGTATGAGAATTATCAATTCAACTCCCATATTCAGTTGGCTCACCTCTCCACTTTTGGCAACGATTACAAGTTTTGTGTGCCAGAGTCGGGCTATTACGACATTACCATCAATCTGGATAGCATGCGAATTGTGGTAAAAAAAGCCGATCCCATGGCGATAGAAGGCGTAACGGCGGATGTCGCTGCCAACAAAGACCATGCTCCTTGGTATTCTTTGGCAGGTGATCGCGCTCCCAATCCTCATAAGGGTATTTATGTGAAAAAAGGCAGGAAGGTTGTTTTCAAGTAACAGGATCCGATCAGAACGGAAATAGAATATTAATTAATAATTAACAATTAACAACTTAGATTATGAAGATAACTATTACTAGATTTTTGATGTGCTGCATTTTGTTTGCAGTTAGTTTTGTGACCTCTTTCGCAGCAGATAAGCTGATTCTCATAGGAGATGCGGCACCTGATGGTTGGGCATTGAACAATAGTGTGGCGATGCTGAATCAAGGCAATGATGTATGGAAAGTTACCGTACAGTTGAAAGCCGATGAAGGCTTCAAGTTTTTGACAGATACAGACTTTGGTTCATTCCAGTATCGTGCTGGTGACAGCGATGTAATGCTTTCAGACGGTGTGGCAGCCACGCTTTATGATTCAGGCGAGAATGCCAATGACAACAAGTTCAAGGTATCAGAGGCAGCCAACTATGACGTAGTTTGTGACCTTACCAACAAGACAGTGACTGTAACTAAGTCTGCTTATCAGGAGCACGCATTGCGCTATGCTGCCTTATGGATGGTAGGTGGTGCTACTCCTGGGGGCTGGTCTATCGGTGATGGTGTGCAGTTGAACCAGCATGAAGATAATCCTTTGGTATATTCAGCTACCACATGGTTGACAACAGGTGAGTTTAAGTTGGCTACTAATAAATATGCTGATTTCGGACAGTCTATGTTCCAAAGAGATGCTGCTGATGCTACCAAGATGGTATTGGGTGGCGATGACAACAAGTGGAACATCACCGAGCCAGCCACCTATGATGTAGAGGTGAATGTCGCTGACATGACAATCTCTCTCAAGAAACACTATGATGGCTTTAAGGCAGATTGCATGTTGATACTGGGTGATGCTGTGAAGAGCGGCTGGGATATGAGCAACAGTGTGGCAATGTTGGAAGGTGAGCCAGGCGTATGGACAGCTACCGTTTACTTGGCTGCCGACCAAGGCTTCAAGTTCTATGCCGAGAACGATATCTTCAATGGCTTCCAGTATCGTGCCGCAGGTGAAGAGAATGTAACATTGGCAGAAGGTGCGGCTACATCTTTGGTTTCTTCAGAGGTGAATCGCAATGACAGCAAGTTCCAGGTGGCTGAGGCTGGCAACTATGTCATTACTTGCGACCTCAATGCAGGAACAATCACAGTGAAGAAGGCTGACTATCAGGACAACGAAATCGTATATGCAGCTTTGTGGTTGGTTGGTGATGCCACTGAGAATGGCTGGGATTTAGGGCAGCCTGTCGTATTGGCTCAGGATGCTTCCAACCCAATGGTTTATACTGCCACTGCTGACTTGAAGGAAGGTGAGTTGCAGGTAGTAGTCAACAAGTTTACTAACTATAATTCTGATGTCTATGTAAGCGATGCAACAGATGCCACCAAGGCTATTCGTGTAAATAAAGATAGTGAGAAGAATAACTGGAAGATTACCGAGGCTGGCAAGTATGATGTGAAGTTGAATGTGCTTGACAACACCATGTCGATTATCAAGAATATTCCTTCTGCTATCTCTTCTGTCAACGCCAATGGGGAGCAAGCTCCTGTAGAATATTACACATTGGAAGGTATGCGTGTGAACCAACCTGTAAAGGGTATCTACATCATGCGCCAAGGTAATAAGGTCGTAAAAGTAAGTAATAAGTAGTTAGCATAATTTGCTTGGTTTTAGGTTAAGGTATGCCATGTCGGATGGCATACCTTTTCCGTATCTATAACTCATACTTGGGGGCAAATATTCTTATGTATGATAAGATGGATGAGTCTGAATATCCTTATTTCTTCGTTACAACTGTTTTCTATAATGGTATGATGACGAATAAGGGTATCTATCAAATGCCGATTATGAATGGTGAGACGACGGGATAATATGGATTGCCAGTGGCAACTTGTGGCGCAAGCCGATATGCCTTGTCTGATAAAAGTTCGTTTGGTGGCTCTTTTGGGATAGTACAAATCACAATCTGACAACATACGATTGGAATTTTACAACGGCTCCATTATTGAAGGATGATTTTTCGGGTGAGGACTTGACTCAAAACTTGACTGATTATGATTGCTTGAGCTGTGGATACAACAAGTTGCCTAGTGGAGCTATTAATGCCAATGACTAATCATATTCTCGGTCAGTGGAACGTGATCAAATAAAATCTCTCTCTTCACGGACGTGCGCTCCATCCCTATGGCGTACGTCCGTTTTTATTCTCTGCGATGCTCCGAGAAATCGCAATATGTCTTCTTCTCTTGTCCTACATGTTACAATGTTGTTACAACTTGAAATATCGGTAACAAATATTTCGTAATAACGGAAATTCTTATTATATTTGCAACCGAAACGTAACAAACATTTCCACAAATACAAATGAATATGGATACAAGTCAATATCTTGTGATTTTTTTTCAGATTCTCGGTTCTTTAGCTTTGCTCATCTATGGTATGAAGGTGATGAGTGAGGCCTTGCAGAAGATGGCAGGATCTCAGTTGCGCCACATTTTGGGCGCTATGACAACCAACCGATTTACGGGAATGCTTACAGGTACCTTTATTACCTGTGCCGTTCAGAGTTCCTCTGCAACTACCGTTATGACGGTTTCTTTTGTAAATGCAGGTTTGCTGACCTTAGCCCAAGCAATTTCCGTTATTATGGGTGCCAACATTGGTACCACGTTTACGGCTTGGATTATGTCGCTGGGTTATAATGTAGATTTAACGATTGTCGTATTCCCTGCGTTCTTCCTCGGCATTATGCTGATTTATAGTAAGAAGCGCCGTTATTTCGGAGATTTCCTTTTTGGTATCGCCTTTCTCTTCTTCTCGCTCGTTCTGTTGAGTAGTGCGGGTAAGGCTCTCGATCTGGAACATAATCCGGCGGTTATCGATTTCTTTGGATCTTTTGATACAAAGAGTCATTTCACGATTGTAGTCTTCCTCCTGATTGGTACACTTATAACCTGTATCGTACAGAGTTCGGCAGCTGTGATGGCTATCACTATCTTACTCTGTTCTACAGGCGTACTTCCTATCTATCTGGGCATAGCCTTGGTGATGGGTGAGAATATCGGAACTACCGCTACAGCCAATCTTGCCGCTTTGGGTGCTAATGCCCAGGCTCGTCGTGCAGCCTTGGCCCATCTGGTATTCAATGTCTTTGGTGTAATCTGGGTTCTCTGCCTGTTCTATCCATTTGTAGATTTCGTTTGCTCTATCGTGGGGTATGATCCTGATGGTGGTATGTCTGCGGCACAGAAGACGAAGTTGTTGCCAATTGTCCTGGCGATGTTCCATACCTGTTTCAATGTTTGTAACACGGGCGTTCTGATTTGGTTTATCCCACAGTTGGAAAAAGTTGTCTGCAAACTTATCAAGCCTAAGGCAGATAAGGAGGATGAAGATTTCCGTTTGCGCTTTATCCAGGCTGGCATCATGAAGACCCCAGAACTTTCTGTCTTCGAGGCACAGCAGGAAATCGGCAGTTTCGGCGAGCGTATCCATCGTATGTTTGGTATGGTGAGAGAGTTGCTGGAAACTCAGGATTCCAAGACTTTCGACAAGCTCTATGAGCGTATCGAGAAGTATGAGGGTATTTCTGATAATATGGAGATTGAGATTGCCAAGTATCTTGATCAGGTGAGCGATGCTCATCTGAGTGATGATACCAAGGCGAAGATCCGTGCGATGTTGCGTGAGATTTCTGAAATCGAGAGTATTGGTGACAGTTGCTTTAATCTTGCCCGCACCATTAAGCGCAAGGGTGAAAACAAGGAGGAGTTTACTGCCAAGCAGAGTGAAAACATTCATCAGATGTTTAAGTTGGTAGATGAGGCGCTGACTCAGATGAACTATATGTTTGCTCATGAACGCCATTCTATCAATCTCAACCATACGTACAATATCGAGACTGAGATTAATAATTATCGTACTCAGTTGAGAAACCAGAACCTGGATGATGTGGATAACCATCTTTATACCTATGGTGTAGGTACATTGTACATGGATATCATTCAGGAATGCGAAAAACTGGGTGATTATGTGGTTAATGTCGCCGAGGCCCGTATGGGAGTCAGAACATCTGAGGCTGTGTAATGCAGAATGTTATTGATAGAAAGAAATTAAAGTAATAAAAGCAAACGGGGAAGCATCAATGGATGCTTCCCCGTTTGCTTTTATTGTTTAGGTATTCTGAATGTTTTTATTTTTCCAATATTTCCTTCAGTTCCTTCATACCATCTGAAGCCCCTTTCATGATGTGCTCTATCTTGTAATATCCATTGGTGTTTACGGCACCTGGGTCTATCAGATAGATAGGAATGTGAGGCTTGGTATATGAAATCAGACCTGCAGCAGGATAAACGTTGAGTGAGGTTCCGATAATGACGAAGATATCGGCTTGCTGTACAGCTTCGGCTGCCGGCTCAATCATAGGAACGCTTTCGCCGAAGAAAACGATAAATGGGCGCAACAGGCTTCCATCTCCAGCTTCGGTTCCCGGCTTTACCTCGCAGTCATCCTCAGGTAATTCCTTGATGTAGCGATAGTCGTAAGGGTCGCGTGATGAGCAAACCTTTGACAGTTCGCCATGCAGATGGATTACATTCTTGGAACCTGCCTTCTCATGCAGATTATCTACATTCTGGGTGATTACCGTCACATCGAAGTCTTTTTCCAGCTCCTTGATAAGTTTATGTCCCTCGTTAGGTTGCGCAGCATAGAGTTTATGGCGCAACATATTATAGAAGTTTGTTACTAGGGTAGGGTCAGCTTCCCATCCCTCATGGGTAGCTATCTGTTCTACAGGATAGTTTTCCCATAATCCATCATTGCCACGGAAAGTTTTGAAACCACTCTCCACAGACATGCCTGCACCGGTTAAAAATACGAGTTTCTTCATCTTATCACGTTTTAATTATTCATATTTTCTTAATCTTTTTATTAAGAATGCACAAATTTAGCAATTTTTCTGCAAATAACATCGTTTTAAGCGAGAAAAATGTTATCTTTGCACTCGTTTTAAGGACAAAAAGTACATTTTAAGATTATTAATACATTTTTATAAATAAATTTTATGGATAAAGTAAGTTATGCTTTGGGCATCGGCATCGGTCGCCAGTTGGCTTCTATGGGTGCAGAGAGTTTGAATATTGATGATTTTGCACAGGCTGTAAAGGATGCCATCGCCGGTAAGCTTCAGCTCGGCGAGCAGGAGGCTCAGGAGTTGGTACAGAACTTCTTTGCAGAGCAGGAGGCTAAGGCTCAGGCTGCAGCTGCCGAGAAGGGTAAGGTTGCTAAGGAAGCTGGTGAGAAGTTCCTCGCCGAGAACGGCAAGAAGGACGGTATCATCACTACTAAGAGCGGTTTGCAGTATCAGGTTTTGCGTGAAGGTAATGGCAAGGCTCCTAAGGCTACCGATCAGGTAGAGTGCCACTATGAGGGAACGCTTATCGACGGTACTAAGTTTGACAGTTCTTACGACCGTGGTCAGACTGCTACCTTCCCATTGAACCAGGTTATCGCTGGTTGGACAGAGGGTCTTCAGCTCATGACCGAGGGTGCCAAGTTCCGTTTCTTCATCCCTTATCAGTTGGGTTATGGTGAGCGTGGTGCAGGTGCATCTATCCCTCCATTCTCAGCATTGATTTTCGATGTTGAACTCGTTGCCGTTAAGTAATCTGTTAGTAGATATATTTAAATGAAGTAAAGGCAATCCTGGAATATAATAGATAAAAATAAAGATTTAAAATATAAATAAGGAAATGAAAAAGTTATTTTTCGGAGCCCTCGTGGCTTGTGCTGCTGCTACATTCGTAGGTTGTGGCAATTCTACTCCTAAGGCAGATCTCAAGACTGATGTAGATACTATGAGTTATGCTATGGGTATGTCTCAGACTCAGGGTCTGAAGGAGTTTATGGTAGAGCGCATGGGCGTTGATACTGCTTACATGGATGATTTCATCAAGGGTCTTAACGATGGTGCCAACGCTGGTGACGACAAGAAGAAGGCTGCTTACTATGCAGGTATCCAGATTGGTCAGCAGATCAGCAACCAGATGGTTAAGGGCATCAACCACGAGGTATTCGGTGAGGATTCTACAAAGTCTATCTCTCTGAAGAACTTCATGGCTGGTTTCATCACAGGTACTACTGGCAAGAAGGGCTTGATGACTGTTGAGCAGGCTGCTCAGATAGCTCAGGCTAAGATGATGGCTATCAAGGCTAAGAACATGGAGAAGGAATATGGTCCTAACAAGGTTGCTGGTGAGAAGTTCCTCGCTGCCAACAAGAAGAAGCCAGGAGTTGTTACTCTGCCTTCAGGTGTTCAGTACAAGGTAATCAAGGAGGGTAACGGCCCTATGCCAAAGGATACTTCTATGGTTAAGGTTAACTACGAGGGTAAGACAATCGACGGCAAGGTATTCGATTCTTCTTTCAAGCGTGGTCAGGCCGTAGATCTTCGTGCTAACCAGGTTATCAAGGGTTGGACTGATGCTTTGGTTCACATGCCAGCAGGTTCTGTTTGGGAGGTTTACATTCCTCAGCAGTTGGCTTATGGTGAGCGCGAGCAGGGTCAGATCAAGCCATTCTCTGTATTGATCTTCAAGATTGAGTTGATTTCAGTAGGTGGCAAGTAATTTTTGTGGGAACTCATTTTTATAGAGGACTTTATAAATGAAGAAAATATTAATGACAGCACTCGTCCTCGTGGCGGGTGCTTCTTTGTTTACAGCTAGTGCTGCAAGCAAGAAGAAGGTTAAGAAGGCGGCTACTCTTGTTGAGTTGAAATCATCAGCCGATTCTTTGAGTTATGTAGCTGGTATGAATGCCACTCGTGGTCTGATTCCTTATATCCAGCAGAGTTTTCAGGTAGATACTGCCTATATGGAGAATTTCCTTCGTGGTTACAAGGATGCGCTTGCCATGGGAATCAATCCTAAGACCGTAGCTTATTCTGCAGGTATGGAGGTTGCCAAACTGGTAGAGAAGCGCGTATATCCTGGCACAAAGGAAGAGTTGAAGAGTACAGGCGATTCTATCAGCCATGCTATGTTCCAGAATGGTTTTATCGCAGCTTTGGCTAATGATACAACATTCTTTACCTCTAAGGCTGCTGCCGATTTCCAGAAGGAAGCTTTGGCTGGTGCTGGCGAGAAGTTCCTTGCTGCTAATGCCAAGAAACCTGGTGTAAAGGTGTTGCCTAGCGGTTTGCAGTATAAGGTGATTACCGAAGGTCATGGCGAAGTGCCTAAGGCAAGCGATGAGGTAGAGGTTATCTACGAGGGTCGTCTGATTGATGGTACCGTTTTTGATGCTACATCCAAGCATGGTGGCAGCAAGACAGATAAGTTCCGTGCCAACGGATTGATCAAGGGTTGGACCGAGGCGCTTACTCTGATGCCTGTGGGCAGTAAGTGGCAGGTTTACATTCCTTACGAGTTGGCTTATGGCGAGCGTCAGGCTGGTCAGATTCCTCCATACTCTACTTTGGTGTTCGATCTTGAGCTGGTCAGCATCGTAAAGCCAGAGGTAAAGGCTGAGCCTGCTGGCGAATTGAAGGAAGATGTAGCCGTAGGTGCAGAGAAGAAGGTTGTTAAACCTGCAGCCAAGAAAGCTGCGCATTCAAAGAAGAGAAAGTAATTACAGAATTCATTTCAACAAGTAATTACTACTAAAATATAATAAGGTAAGAGCCAAGGATAGAGTGTTATCTTTGGCTCTTTTTTACGAGGAAGTTCTTTCGGGTATCAATACGCAAGATGGGTGGCGTATTGTCGCTTTCTCCTATGGTAGATTCTACTAAAAGTAGTAAAATGCCAAGGTTTTTAACATTTCAATAGTTTTTTTGCCATTGAAAAAATGGATATACGGTCAAGGTTTTACCTATATATAAGTTTTAAGTGAGAATCCACCAAGGGAATACGTTATGTGTTTTTGGTGGATTCTTTTTCGTTTCAAAATTTGCTGATTTTCAAGGATATAACTTGTAGATAATCTGCATGATCTAACGATGCGCATCATTAGACCTTAATAAAGCGCTTTCTTAAAGTTTATACTTGCGCTTCTATTGAGAACTGGCCTTTATGATAAAAGTAATTTACAGTAAATATGAGATAAAGGAAGAGTTTAAAACTCTATCCTTTAACTATGTGCTGCTTCATAAAAAGGACACTAAATTGTACCTTGTTATTTTAAACCGTTACATAATAACAAGGATAGGTAGAGACTTTTATTTTTACCTATCCTTGATCTTGTAGCATTTACTTTCGCAAGTTTTTAATTAATAACTCCGCTTACAATTCCGTTTTCTATCATAACAATGGTGCCAGAATCATACGACCACATAATACGTTGCGAGTTTTCTGTAATGGTAAGTGGTTTACCCTTTGCTAATATAACCTCTTTTGGATTCATACCTTTCACTACTTGGCCTGAAACGATAGCTTCCCAATGAGACAATTCTACTTTTGAATCAAGAATTTCATGCATCGTTTGTTGGATAAAGTGATTGCATAAAACAGAAAACTTCTCTATATATTCTTTGTATTGGGGCTTTTTCTCTAAGTTTATTTTGTCAAAAGACATAGTCTTAAAAACCGCTAAGACACCCTTTGGGGCACATTTAACGTCTTTTATGAGAAACTCTATTTTGCCCTTATTCACAGCAATATTAAGTTGAAAAGTATAAACCTTATCAGAGTTTTCGCTTTCAGCAATATTACAACCAACACTTAGCACTAATTTTTGGGGATCACATTTTAGTGTGTTTTCAACTACGTTGCTGGATTTCTCCATAGCCCAGAGAGCTGCACTACCAAAGGTTGTTCGCTCATCAATTTTACATGGCTTGGAACCTTTGCAAATATAACTATTCCCTTCTTTTGTCAACGAGTAGTTATCTTGTGCATGGGTAATAGTAGCAGATAGTATCATCAGCACTGCCAAAATCACAGTTTTCATATATTCAACTCTTAAATTATTAAACAAACAATCTGCCCAATATCCGTCATTGTAACAGATATTAGGCAGACCCTATCTAAAACTTATGCATTTGTTAGAATACAAGACCGATTGTTGCTGCAAAATTGTTCAATTTGTAATTGTATGATTCGTAATCATCTTCATACTTAACAAAATCGGTCAACCCTCCACCATAAGATAGACCTACGTAGAATTTACCCAATTCAACATTGACTCCAGCTTGCCAGCCAAGAGTAAAGAACTTCATATCATCAACGTCAGATGTGATGTTTCCATTAAATGTAAGACCTGCTAAAGGGGCAATCTTGACACTCTCTGTTACAGGCCACTTGTAAGTTACGTTTAAGGGAATTGTTGCAATCACAGCACTTAAATCATCAAAAGCGTAAGTTGCACCAAGACCAGTTTCTACAAACAGAGGAATATCTTTGGCTACAGAGATGCCCTTAGTCCAAGCTAAAGAAACACCACTGACAGATTCTGAACCTTCTGCAGTTGAACTAATTGAGTTGTATGATACACCGATGCGGTTGTAACCACTACTTTTTTTGTAAGTAACTGTGTTTGATGTGATGAGCTGGGCAGAAGCACCAAGACTCATGATAGTGGCAATAGCCAATAATAATAACTTTTTCATTGTGTTATAATTTTAGAATTAATATTTATGTTTACTTATTTCGATTCTCATTGCCAACAGCTTTGTTCTGCTTATTATCAACAGATATAGCACGTATGCGGGCACCATTCTGTAAAGGGTCAATCCACTTGGAGTCATCTGTACCCAACTGACCTTCGCCATAATTATGGAATCTCACATACTTAGCAGGATAACCACGCACAGTAACATCTAAGCCTTTGGTCTTCTCATTATTGATAACATAAAAAGTTGCACCAAGAATAATATCTGCACCTGCAAGTTTTGCAGCTTTGAAAGCAGCATTAGCTTTTGCATTCTCAAGCATTGCTGTACTAATCTCAGAAAGAGAAACTCCAGGGAAGATATTAAATGACCATTCTTGACAATCTTTGTTTATCATCTGGAGCTCAGCTACCATTGGACGTACAAAGAACTCTGACATACCCTCTTGGATACGTGTTTGTGCATGCTCAAATTTAGCCTGTGCATGCATTGAGGCAATACTACCTGCTAATAATAAAAGAGTAAACGCAATCTTTTTCATATATGTTTAACATAGCCTATTGACTCCCAAGCATCGGCAATATAAGTTACATGAAAAGTTTTTGACTATAAACGAAAAAGCGCAGGAGTCTGATCTTGTCACTCGTCCTACGTCTTGAGGCTTCTCGCATTGCCCATCCAGTCAAGAACGAGCAACGAACAGAAACCCACGCCGATAGTTGATATAATTATCCCAATATACCAAACTTGTACACCTTATATTATATAAGATGCACAGAATGATATTAGGGGTATTATAAAAACATCCCATGAGCATCTATCGTTGCCTTGTTACGTGACTGAATCATTTTGAAACTTTGCGAGAATTTCAAGACGTCAAGTTACAAAGCGCATGATAAACGCTTCCCATAAATAGTGGCTCTCATTACCTCTGATTTGGCACCCTTGCCTATGCAGTCCCACCTACAATAATGTAATGCGAGAGCATCTAATCGGCGTAGGTATTGCAGTACAAGAAACATTTTTAGTAATGAGTCTCCACTCATAATGTTATATGCAACTGCAAATTTTATGAAAACCGCTTCAAAATTAAATCTAATTTATGAAACCACCAAATAAATTAAGATATTTTTGCTAAAATATAGGTTAAAAAGATGATTTTTGGAAAATATTTCTATTATTTTTCTGATAATATGGTTTTATTCAGTACATTATTTCCATTATTCATATTTTCAAAATTTACACACAAATCAGATTCCGTTGAAAATACAGAAATACATGCTAATGCCATTGCGGGAAGGCTGTTGGAGGTCGTCAAGCGATACCACAACTTTTTCATAGTTATCAGCAATACACTCTAACGGAGCATATTCTTGCTCTATTGTCTGCTCACCAACAAGCATATAGGTGGCTTGTACATAGATGGTTCAATCATTCTTGATGGCGACAAAATCCACCTCTTTTTCCTTTATGTTACTTACATATACATCATAATCCATGACGTAACAGGTCTATAAATATGAGATTCTCCAAAAGATACCCGACTCCAGCGTAGAGATAATTTTTAAAAGACAAATCGTTCATATAGTATTTACAACTTCCCTTAATTGAATATTTTTAGAGTCTTTGCCTCTTGTTTAATCAATGCATCTGAAGAGAAAAGGGCAATCTATTGAAATTTTAAGTGAGAGTCCACCAAGGGATCTCTTGAAAATCATGCTTCTTTTGTTTTTAATTTGTATGCCATAAAAGCGATTTTTCTGTTAAAATTCGTATAAATACTATCAAAAAGCACGAAAATTGCAAAATAATCGTGCTTTTTGTTGTTTATATCAATAGATTTTATTAATTTTGCTATCTGGTATAGAAAAGTACCTTATAAATAGAATAATATAAAACAAAACGAAATGGAGAAAATAGACAATCTAGACAGAAAGATTCTCGGCATCCTTTCCAAGAATGCCCGTATTCCTTTCAAAGACGTAGCCGCAGAATGTGGCGTGTCTCGTGCTGCCATCCATCAGCGTGTTCAGCACTTGATGGAGGATGGTTTCATCACCGGTAGCGGTTTTGATGTAAACCCTAAAAGCCTGGGTTATTCTACCTGCACTTATGTAGGCTTGAACTTGGAGCGCGGTAATATGTATAAAAAGGTGGTAGAGCGCTTGCAGAACATTCCTGAAATCGTAGAGTGCCACTTTACAACCGGTTCATACACCATGCTGATCAAGCTTTATGCCCGCGACAACGAGCAGCTCATGGATTTGCTCAACAATAAGCTTCAGGCTATCCCTGGTGTGGTTTCTACCGAAACGCTTATCTCTCTTGAGCAGAGCATCAAGCGTGAGATTCCTGTACTTCTCGATGAAGATTAATAAGTGTCTCCATACTTGAGTACGATTTTTAGAAGATCTTGAATCATTATTTATTGAAAGATAAACAAATGGAAACATTTGACTTAGAGTCGCATCTCCAGGATGCATACTCTAGATTTCCCGAAGCGAAGCATCAGCCTGTAATTGGCCTTACTGCCAATTATGAAGGTATCGATGCTACGCTTCGCGACCGTTATTATAAGCAGGTAATAGCGGCTGGCGGTACGCCAGTCATTATTCCTCCTGTTGCCGATGCTCAGGTCATCGTCAATACCCTGGAGCATCTTGATGGATTGATTCTGACGGGTGGCGGCGACCATAATCCGCTGTGGATGGGCGAAGAGCCTTCTCCCCGTCTTCACAACATCAATCAGGAACGTGATGCTGCCGAACTGATGATTACCCGATTGGCTTTCAACCGCCAGATTCCGATGCTTGGCATCTGCCGGGGCATCCAAACCCTCGCTATTGCGCTGGGCGGAAAGGTGTGCCAGGATATCAAGCAGCTGGTAAAGCACAGCCAGGATGCCGACCGTACTGAACCAACCCACATCGTAGAAATCAAGAAAGATTCCACCTTATATAATATATATAATAAGGAGAAGATCTTTGTCAACTCGTTCCACCATCAGGCGGTAAGCGAGCCTGGCAAGCATCTGCGCACCATCGCCAAATCTTCCGACCATATTATAGAGGCTGTAGAGAGTAGCGAATATAAGCAGATTCTCGGTGTGCAATGGCATCCGGAATGGCTGGAAGAAGAAGGATTGAAGATTTTCCAATGGCTGGTTAATCAGGCTAACAACTTTTATGCAGCCAAGCAGTTGCATAAGCGCATCCTTACGCTCGATACCCATTGTGATACTCCGATGTTCTTCCCTCAGGGCATCAAGTTTGATCATCGCGATTCCCGCATTCTGGTTGATCTCCATAAGATGACCGATGGTCATCAGGATGCTACCACGATGGTAGCTTACCTGCCACAGCCTCAGATAGGCGAGAGCTTCAGCAGCAAGGTGGCTTTCGATGTAAAGGGACCTGCGCAGTATGCCGACCTCATCTTCGACAAGATAGAAGAGATTGTGAGCAAGAACAGTCAGTATCTCAGCATAGCCCGCACTCCTGCCGATCTTTATAGCGATAAGCGGAAAGGCAGAAAGAGCATCATGCTCGGCATCGAGAACGGCCTCGCCCTGGAGCACGATATCAGTAACGTGAAGCATTTCGCCCAGCGCGGCATCGTTTATATCACGCTCTGCCATAATGGTGATAATGATATCTGCGATAGTGCCCGCGGCTGCAATACCCATAATGGTGTGAGCAGTTTTGGCGAGAAGGTGATTCAGGAGATGAACCGTCTGGGCATCATGGTAGATTTGAGTCATGGTGGCGAGAAGAGTTTCTACGATGCACTTGATATCAGCCAGGCGCCTATTGTCTGCAGCCATAGCAGCAGCCGTGCGCTCTGCGATGTGCCTCGCAATCTGACCGATGACCAGATGCGTGCCCTCGCAGCAAAGGGTGGTGTGGCTCATACCACGCTCTATCACGGATTCCTGCGTAAAGAGGGTGAAGCCGACATCATGGACGCTATCGCCCATCTTGAGCATGCCATCGATGTGATGGGTATCGACCACGTAGGTCTGGGTACCGACTTTGATGGAGACGGCGGCATCCGGGGGCTCGCCGACTCTTCTGAACTCATCAATTTTACCCTCCAGCTGTTGCGCCGCAAATATAGCGAGCAGGATATTGTCAAGATTTGGGGAGGCAACTGGCTCAGAGTGATGACGCAGGTGCAGAACTTTAAACATTAATGTTATGACGAAGAAAATGAAGATAATTTTAGGCTTGGTAGTTGCTGCCGGAGTGGTAGCTGGAGCTATCAGCTATAAGAATGCCAACACCGGTTCGCCGGAAATTCAGGAAGTAGAGGAAGCTGAGAAGCTGAATCCTGTAGGTCCTGCTTTTAATGCCGATTCGGCGTTGGCTTATTGTGCCGCACAATGCGATTTCGGTCCTCGCGTCATGAATAGCGAGGCGCACGACAAGTGTGGCGAATGGATTGTGAGCAAGTTCAAGCAGTTTGGTTGCGAGGTAGAAACCCAGAAGGCTGACCTCAAGGGCTATGATGGTACCATCCTGAAGAATACCAATATCATCGCCCATTACAACCCGAAGGCTGAAACCCGCATCTTGCTCTGTGCTCATTGGGACAGCCGTCCTTGGGCCGACAACGACCCCGACAGTACCAACTGGCGCAAGCCTGTAATGGCTGCCAACGATGGAGCCAGCGGAGTAGCCGTCATGTTGGAGATAGCCCGCCAGCTGCAGGCTGACAAAAAGCTGAATCCCAACATCGGTGTAGATTTCGTATGTTTCGATACCGAAGACTGGGGAACACCTCAGTGGGCTGATGTTCAGGACGATGGCGATACTTGGGCTTTGGGTGCCCAGTACTGGAGCGAGAACAAGCCTGAGGGATATAATCCTCGTTTCGGAATCCTCCTCGATATGGTGGGCGGACAGGGAGCCAAGTTCTATCGTGAAGGTATGTCTATGCAGTATGCCGGTGGCATCGTGAAGAAGGTTTGGGCTGCAGCCCGTCAGGCAGGTTTCGGCTCTTACTTCCCTAAGAGCGATGGCGGAATGATTACTGATGATCATATTCCGGTCAACGAGAAGGCTAAGATTCCTACTGTAGATGTGATAGCTTATTATCCGGACTGCCAGCAGAGCAGTTTCGGTCCTACCTGGCACACCGTGAGCGATGATATGGCTCATTTGGATAAGAATGTGCTTAAGGCGGTTGGTCAGACTATGATTCAGGTGCTTTATACTGAGGAATAGGTGGGCATCCCATTCGAATATAAAAGGAAATGTTCCTAGGAAAAGTTGTTGCTTTTCTTAGGAACATTTCTTTTTTCTGTCTGTTTAAATCTTCGTTCATAGACGTTGAACCGCCGTTCAGTGTCTTTGAACCGACATTCAATGTCTTTGAACGGCGGTTCAATGTCTATGAACGGAGATATCTTCTGCTTGTATCAACAAAAAAACTTAGGTATAAAAGCAATTCCTATTGACTGGAAATGCTTTTATACCTAAGTGTATGGGCTTTCTGAATAAGATGAGCTGGTTAAATCTGCCCCGATTCTACCTGTCTTACCACTCTTTCTGTTAATCTGTCAACGCCGTTCGGGTCGTACTTCTTGTTGAGGCTGGCACCGAAGAGGCTTGCAAATGCCTGATAGAATCCGGCACGGATAGGACCCAGAAAGGCTTGAATCAGGTGATAGGATGAGGAATTGCATTCGCGATACACCAGTTTGATGCAGAGTTTACCCTGTGCATAGGTGAGTTTCTTCATTCTCGGGGTATATTCCTGTTTAATACCTTTCTCCACCAGTTTCATGTGTGCGTCCTTTGCCTTCTTGTTAGGCAGCGTTTCCAGATAATCACCCGTTTCGATGATAATCTTTCTTACCTCTTTGGCTATCGGCAGCACCTTCTTGATGTTGTATACCAAACGGTTGTAAGCCATTCGTTCCTTGGCGTTCTTGAATACCGGCTGCGGATAAATGTACACGTTGTTCACCTGAACATATTGCACGCTGTCATGATCCAGGAGCACTTTTCCTACCTTCACCATCGGTTCAAAGGTAGGAGTATCCATGTCCACCTCCCTGTCTTCAGGGTTGTCGCCATCGGTCTGCGCCATGGTTTGCAGGGTGATGCAGAAGAGCATCGCCAATAAAAAGCATATTTTCTGTTTCATGTAAATCTCCTCAAAGTTCTTTGTCCAGCTCCTTTTCTTCGTGGAGCTTCTTCTATATATAAAGAGGTGTAAGCCTCTTTGTGTTACTAATTACGCCGCAAAATTACAGATTATTTCTCAAATTGAGAAAGATTCTTGGCTTTTTCTTTCTCTTTTTCATATTTTAGCAGTAACTTTGTCTTAATTTAATAAATGAAGTGCCTACTGCAGATGAAGTATGCTCATTCCATAACATCCCTCTTGTTGAAACTGTTTCTGGTAGGCAGCTCCCAAATCTTCTGTGCCTTATGGGCTCAAGCCCAATCTTTCTCTCATTCAGAACTGGGCGCCGTGCCCGAAGATTCTCTTTCCGCTTCGTCCCCTTGGCAGCAACTGCTGTCCGACCTTTCTTCATCCGAAGATTTCGAGCATGTAGCCTGGCAGGACTATGAAGAAGATTTGGAGGAGATGGCGCAGCATCCCGTCAATCTGAATACGGCAACGAGAGAAGAACTGGAGCGCATGCCGTTTCTTACTGCATCGCAGGTAGAAGACATCCTATTCTATATCTACCGCTATGGACAGCTGAAGAGTATGAGCGAGCTTACCCTGATAAGCAGTATCGGCTGGTATCAGCGCCAGCTGATGAGTTGTTTCTTCTATGTGGCCGATGACGGGAGCAAGCCGGCTTTTCCCAGTCTTAAAAACATCGCCCAGTATGGCAAGCACGAAGTGATGGGCATGCTGAAGGTTCCTTTTTATGAGCGCAAGGGCGATGCGAGCGGAACCGGCGGCTATCTGGGTTATCCTTACAAGCACGGACTGCGCTACCAGTTTCGCTACGGCAATTCCGTCAAACTGGGATTCGTAGCTTCTCAGGATGCCGGCGAACCATTCTTCGGAGGCAGGAACACGATGGGTTACGACTTCTATTCCTTCTATCTTCAGGTAAAGAACCTGGGCAGATGGAAGAATATCACCCTGGGCAGATACAGACTGAACGCAGGATTGGGACTGATACTCAATAATGATTTCGGCTTCGGCAAACTCTCAGCCTTAACCTCCTTGGGCAGATCATCTTCCTGCATCATCCGCGGTCATTCCTCCCGCTCCTCTGCCAATTATCTGCAAGGCGCCGCAGCCACCTATACCTTATTAAAAGGACTGGAACTGACCGGCTTTCTTTCTTATCGCCAGATAGATGCTACGCTTTCTGCTGACGGCGGGGGCATCAAGACCATCCTGAAGACCGGTTTGCATCGCACGGTGAATGAGATTGCTAAACAGAAGGTAGCATCCAATACACTTGTGGGAGGCAACATCAGTTACCGGCATCAGGGCTGGCACATCGGAGGTACAGCCTTTTATACCTCTTTTTCCCTTCCGCTCACGCCCAATAAAAGCCAGCTTTACAAGCGTTTTGCTCCAGAGGGGAATGCCTTCTGGAATGCCAGCATCAGCTATGGTTATATCTCCCATCGCCTCACCCTCTCTGGCGAGACAGCAACTGGCGATTGCGGTTCCATAGCCACGCTCAATGCAGCCTCCTATCTCTGTTCCGACCATTTCACGCTCATGGCTCTTCACAGGTTCTATTCTGCCCGTTACTATTCTCTCTTCAGCAACAGCTTTTCCGAGGGGAGCGATGTGCAGGATGAAAACGGCGTATATCTGGGCTTTACCTGGATTCCTGCCCATCATTGGAGCATCACAGCCTACAGCGATTTCGCCTATTTCGCCTGGCCTAAGTATCAGACCAGGGAGAGCACACAGAGTTGGGATAATCTGGTGAATATTCTCTTCCAGCCTTCAAGAGTGCTGACGGTAGGAGGAAGGCTCCGTTATAAGGATAAGGCGGGAACCACGACCGGCCGTCTGCGCCTCTATGCCACAATATCCCAAAAACGATGGAGCGCCAAAACCAGTTTAGACTATACGATGAGCCAGGCGGAAAGCACGATGACGAATGAGGGCGATGAACTTAGTAAAGGCTATATGGTGAGCGAGCATATAGGGTGGGAATGGAAATGGAAGAAGCAGTTGAAAGGAACGTTGAGAGGCTGCCTGGGCTATTTCCATACTTCCGATTTCGCCTCCCGTATCTACGCTTATGAGCCTGGTCTGCTCTATCAGATGAGTTTCGTGAGCTACTACGGCGAGGGCATCCGTTACGCCTTGGTGGCACGCTCAGAGATAGGTTCCCATCTGCTGCTTATCGCCAAATTGGGTACAACCGATTATTTCGACCGCTCTCACATCTCTTCTGGTTTGCAGGAAATCTCCCGCTCTTCGCAAACCGATCTGGAGATACAGGTAAAGTGGAAATGGTAAGAAAGAATGGAGAAAAACGGGAAATATATATCAAGAATAAAAAATATTAAACGTTTTTCTTGTTTAAATAGAAAAAATGAGTTACTTTTGCATCTGAATAAATACTGGCTTACAAATGAAGATATTGATAGTTATCCCTTGTTATAACGAGGAAGAAGTGCTGCCTAAGACCTTAGATGTGCTGGGGGCATTGATCAGAAAGATTAAGAAAGAGACTGATGCCGACACAGAACTGCTGCTTGTCGACGATGGCAGTCGTGACCATACTTGGCAGATGATTTCGGATGCTGCCAAGGAACATGGGTATGTGCATGGCATCAAACTGTCGCATAACCGAGGCCATCAGAATGCGCTCTGGGCAGGTATGGAAGCTGCGGTAGACCATTGCGATGCGATGGTAAGTATCGATGCCGACCTGCAGGACGATGAGAATGTTATCGTGGATATGGTGCGCCAGGTGCAGGAAGGCAAGGATATCATCTATGGTGTGCGCAAGGAGCGCAAGACCGATACCTTCTTCAAACGCTTTACCGCCCAGGCTTTTTATAAGCTGATGCAGAGTGTGGATAAGGATACGGTTTACAATCATGCCGATTTCCGCATGATGACCAACCGCACCCTGAAGGCTCTGATGCAGTATCCCGAGCGCAATCTTTTCCTCAGATCCATCGTACGCCAGTTGGGCTTCCGGGAGGGATTCGTCTATTACGACCGCAAGGCTCGTGAGGCGGGTGAGAGTAAGTATCCGTTTACCAAGATGCTGAGTTTCAGTATAGATGGCATCACTTCGTTCTCCGTAGCCCCTCTTAGGTTCATCACCTTCCTGGGTTTGGCGATGACCTTGGTGGCAGTCATCATGGTTATCTTTGCCTTGGTAGAATATTTCCAGGGCAAGACCATTCAGGGCTGGACCTCCATGCTTGTTTCCATGTGGTTTATCGGAGGCATCATCACCACGGGCGTAGGCATTACGGGCGTCTATATCGGCAAGATTTATACCGAGGTGAAGCGTCGCCCACGATACTTCATCGAAGAAAGAGTATAATCTTATCGAAGAAAGAAAATAAGAAGAATATCAATTTGATAGATACAAAAATAGCATCGGTACTTATAATCCCGATGCTATTTTTGTATCTAATCACTAATCATTTGTTAAGTGCAATATTGGCACTAGTCTTCACGAATCGGTAGAAGCCTACCTTGTTGTGCCATTCTACCGTCTTTCTTACTTCCCAAACCTTCTGGAAGGTGTAGTCCTTGCCGAATTTCTCAAGGAAATCAGGCATGTCTTCTTCCGGAATCATCAGCACGCCATCCTGTGGCAATACCTTGTCAAACTGCTGGATCTTATCGCCCAGATAGAAGTTGAGGCTGAAGAAATGCAGCATATCTACCGACATATAAGAATAGAGTTTGCTGGTATCAAACTTCTTCTCGATAACCGGCGCCAGGTGCTTATCGGCCTTCGTGTTGAGCACAGGTGGCTGCAGACTGGAGTCGAGCATCAGGAAGAGCCCCACGATGGTGGCAAGAGTATATGAAACAATATTGCCTGAATTCTTCTTCTTGAGTGCTCGGAAGATGAGGTAAACTCCCTCCAAAGTGATAACCATAAAGATGCTGCATGGGATGAGCAAATCGTTGCTTTCGAGCGCATGGAGCATGGCGATATTGTCTATGGCATGCTTGCCGTGGAAGATGCTTTCTGGCACCCATCCTTTTTTTACCACCAGCAGGGCGATATTGAGAATCAGGGTTATCGAAGCAATCACCCCGGCATAAACCTTCAAGGCTCCCATCTTCTCCTTCATCATCCAAACGATGTATTCGGCGATGAGATAGGCCATGAACGGATAGCATGGCAGCAGATAAACGCTGCGCTTGCTCTTTGGGATGCAGTAGAAGAAGAGTACCAGAAGGAAAGCGAGCCAGGTGAACACCTGCAGCGGAGTAGCCTTCTTCGCATTCTCAAGGAAACGGGTCTTCGAGAACTTCTTCCATGGCAGAATGAAGAGCGAGAACAATAATAATAAGGTGTAAGGCAACCAGCCCGTGATGAGCGTGAGAAGGTTGTACCACGCTGGGTTCTCGTGCGATTCGTATGCCATCTTGCCCATGAATCGGTCGATGTTCTCTTCCTTCACCAGGCGCAGAAATTCGTCGCCGCCTTGCAGATAGGCTGCATAATACCAGCAGAAAGGAATAATGAGCGAGAGCAGGGCGGTTAGAGCCATGCGCCATACGATGCCCCAGAAGTTCTCACGTTGGGTAAGCATGAATACGCCCATCACAAAGCAAGGCAGAATGATGCCCACAGGACCTTTGGTAAGCGTAGCGCCACTCATGCAGAGGATAGCGAGCCAAGGCAACTGGTGCTTTCCTTTCTCCCACCAGCGGTAGAGCAGATACATGGCTCCCACCATGAAGGCGGTGTTCACCATATCTACACGGCAGTTCATACCCGCACGGTGCACCTCGAAGGCGGTGAGCGTGAGGATGGCTGCGATGAGGCTGGTCTGGGCGTTCTTGCGCTTGGCATAGAACACGAAACCGCCGATGGTCATCAATACCAGCGATACGGCAGACGGCAGGCGTGAGGTATACTCATTCACATGGCCGATGAAGAGGCTGAAGAAGGCGATGCACCAGTGGAAGAATGGCGGTTTGTAAGGGATATCACCTCCGTTGTTGATAGGCAGAATCCAGTTGCCATGTTCCAGCATGGTGTAGGCAACCACCGCTTCGCGCGGTTCTCCCTTGGTATTGAAATCTGTGAGTCCGAGGAATGGAATCATCATCACGATAGCCAGGATGATGATGAGCCATAGGGCTTTGTTGTACTTGATGTTCATGTTTTATCGAAGTCTTATTATGTTATTTTGGCTGCAAAGTTACATATAATTATTTGTTTATAGACAGAATAAGGCTAGAAATTTTGCTTTTATTGGGATATAATTATTAACTTTGCACCCGATTTCTAAAGTAGAATAAAAATGAAACGATATTTTAAGGCTTTTGGGTATCTCCTTTCGGTGCATGTATTGGCATTGCTGGTGATGACTCTGTTCAGATTGGTAGAATTCATCGCCCTGCATGGCATGATTGTAGATGTAGAGGCGAGTAGGGTAATGGCGTTTGTCAAGGGTGTATGGTTTGATAATGTCATAGCTTGTTATATTTCGGTATTGCCTGTGGCTGTGCTCCTGATAGCAGCCAGCCTGGGGTGGTGTCATCGCCATTTGCTGCGTGGCATCAACATCTGGTATGCGGCATGGTTTGCCATCGCCTTCATGCCTTCGGCAGCCAATACTCCTTATTTCCAGTATTTCTTCAAGAACATCAATTCCAGCATATTCGGGTGGTTCGGCTATGTAGCCACCACATCGGGCATGCTCTTGCAGGAGTCTTCCTACTGGCTCTATATCGCCCTCTATTTCGTGTTTACGGGGGCGTTTATCTATGCGCTCGTCCGTCTGCGCCGCTACTTTGAGGGGCTCTTCCTTCTGCCTAAGGACAATATGCACCTAGTGCTGGTGGGAGCACGTTTCCTCATTTCCTTGGCTCTGATAGGCGCCTGCCTTTTCGGCATCCGTGGCAGAATGGGCTATAACCCTATCAAGGTGAGCCAGGCTTACTATTGCGAGGATTCTTTCCTCAACCAGCTCGGCATCAATCCGGCATTCAATCTCCTTACTTCTGCGCTCGACGATATGCGCAAGGAGAACAAGGAGTTGCATCTCATGCCATACGCTGAGGCTATCACGAATACCCGCCAGTGGCTGGGTATCACGGGAAAGGTGGATAGCACGAATATTCTGAAGCGTGAGGTGGTGAACGATTCCCTGATGATGAAGATGGGTCAATCTCCTGCGAAGAAGAATCATCCCAACGTGGTGGTGATACTGATGGAGTCGATGTCGGCAAACCTGTTGGGTACTTTCGGCAATCAGCAGCCGCTCACCCCAACGCTCGATTCGCTCTATCATCATTCCCTGGCGTTCACCCACTTTTATAGTGCCGGCATCCATACCAACCATGGCATGACGGCTACGCTCTACAGCTTCCCTGCTCTCATGTTCCGAAACCTGATGAAGGGAACGGTAACTCCACGCCGCAAGGGTATCGCCACGGTGTTGAAGAAGTTTGGCTACGAGAACATGTTCTTCATGACCCACGAGGCACAGTATGACAACATGAAGGCTTTCTTCCAGACCAATGGCTACGATGACATCTTCTCTCAGGAGAACTATCCTAAGAGCGAGGTGGTGAACAGTTTTGGTGTGAGCGACCATTTCGAGATGGGGTACGCCCTCAACACCATCAACCAGAAGGCGAAGACGGGCAAGCCTTTCATGGCTACCATCCTCACCGTGAGCAATCATCCACCATATATCATTCCTGATTTCTTCAAGCCGAAGACCAAGGAGAAGGAAACACAGATTGTGGAGTATGCCGACTGGGCGATAGGCGACTTTCTGAAGAAGGCAAGTCGGGAGCCTTGGTATAAGAACACGATATTCGTGATTCAGGCAGACCATGGCAAGCTGGTGGGTAAGAGCGAGGGCGAGTTGCCTCAGTCTTACAACCATATTCCGCTCATCATCTTTGGTCCTGGTGTTCCGCAGCAGCAGTATGCGGGCTTGGGCATGCAGGTGGATGTGATGCCTACGCTTTTCGGCTTGATGAATCTGAATTATGAGTACGAGGGCTTCGGCGTGGATCTGCTGAAGCAGCAGCGCCCGATGGTATTCTATTCGGCAGATAACCAGATTGTGGCAAGAGATCATCAGCGTTGCTTCGTCTATAATCCGTCGATGAACCGCAGTTTCTGCTATGATGTGTTGCCGAATGGCAATCTGAAGGAAACCAAGCAGGAGTCTAAGTTCCAGGATTTGAAGAACTATGTGTTCTCGAATATCCAGGCAGCTGAATATATCGAGCGACATCAGCAATAAAATAGGGCTTGTCAGATTTCTTTCGTCTTCTGTTCTTGGTTCTTGACGATCGAATTATATATGGAAGGTATATTGATTTGATGCTTAATGTGCTGATTCTCTATGAAGTTATAAAATTATACCCAAAGGTATTATACCCTAGGGTATAATTTTTGATATTGTAATATTCTTTTGTTTCTATTGTATCGGTTTCCATCAGCAATTAAATACGATATTAGCAGAAACAGTAATCCCCCACCACGCTATGGCTGCGTGATGGGGGATTAACTGTTTCAGGAGATTCAAGAGGCTATATGCCTGGATTGTAGATGTGCTTTATGCCGAGAGGGTAAGCTTCTGCCAGATCTCGGTGTCGCCACCTTTCAGCTTCTTGCAGAGACCACGCTTGGTCCAACGGCTTATCATCTTACGGATGGTTTCACGACTGGCTCCGTCGCCACGCTCACGGCTGGCATCGAAGAGGGTGAACTGCTCAGGGAGCTGGGCAAAGAGCAGGGTGTTACGAGATTTATAGACAGGGATAGCCTCGTTGTCCTGCTGCTGCTTGTCGAGACGCAAGCCAAACATCTCCATCTGCATGGCGAGCACGTAGTCGGCTACAGCCTTGGCAAAACGGATGCAGGCATCTGTCTCCTCTCCGGTCTGCTCCAGAATGTGGAAGATGACGCCACAACGGAAGCCGATGACGGCAGAACGGCGACGATACACATCCATCACACGGTCGGCATTCGCCAGGGCAAGCTGTCTCTTTGCTTCGAGCCACTGGCAGAACTCCTCGCACATACGGGGCAGCTCCATCACGCCGTGACTACGTTCAAGGAGAGTTACTGCCTTGAGGATGTTTGCCTGCTCCTCCTCGGTGTAGCCGTGGTGCTGGCTGAGGGGTGCGAAGGAGGTATCGGGCATCTTGGCGAGCATCATTCTTGAAGAAGAGCCATCCTCGATGTTATCATCGGTGAAGAACTTCTGGAAGATGTTCTGGGTGCAGCAGCCGGAGAAGTTGAGTTGGGCGTGGGTAACGCCGCTGGTGGCTGTGATGTAGTCTTGACCCACCTCGCTCTGGTCGAACGCCTTACGGAAGTAGTCGCCGAACACCTTCCATACGCTCTTCATCGAACCGAGCTCCTCGCTGAACATATACATGGTATGGCCGTCGGCACAGAGCTGACGGCGCATCAAAGCCGACTTCGAGATAGTATCGCCAATGTGACGGATGCAAGGCTTCGGATCTACTACACCCTTCTTGCCCTTGTGCTGCTGGTACCAGGCTTCATCCTCACGAGGTTTCTCATCGTCCTTATCCATCTTCTTCGCCCAGATGTTCTCGATGCGACGGCATACGCCCTTACCCGATGCCTGCTCGCCGATGATGATAGACATGAGTGCCATCGGAGTATCGCTGCCGTCGCAATACTTCGCCTTCAGACGGTCAGCATAGGTTGCGGCAATAGGGAGGGCTGAGAAGAGGGCAGGCACGCGTGCCTCTGCGGCTACGCCAGAGAGCGAGTCGCGAAGACCGAGTGGAAGCTGGTCTACAGGGAATTCGTAAAGAGGCTGTGTACTTGCCTTAGCGGCTAAAAGGTTCTCTATGTTTCTTAAATTTTCATTCTCCATAATTATTTAATGTTTAAAAGTTAGCTTGTCGGAATATCCGGTAAACGGGGGCAAAAATACGACTATCTTCTGTAACCGCCAAATTTGAGTGTGTGATAAGGTCCGAAATTCAGCAGCCATTTGGAGCAAATTGTGTTAAAAAATCTAAGTCATAGTTTTGTGGGGTGGAAAACATAGGTTCTTATGTGCTAAATCATAGTTTCTCGGGTGCCAGGTTATAGCTTCTCGGATAACAGGTTTTCGTCTCAATCCGTAACCCCCTTTTTCTTCTTCTTCCTTTCTCATAAAAAAATAACACGGACAAATTGAATTTGTCCGGACAAAATGTCCGGAGCGTCATAACGTATTGTTTTTCTGGTACTTATAAGCCTGCCGGACAACCATCCGGACAAATTCAATTTGTCCGTGTTTTAAAAATATTCCCGTTAAATTCTTTGGTGTCTTACCCGTAATCCATTGACTATTAGTTAATTCGTAATAAAAATACTAGTTTTAAACAACTTTGTTTAAAACAACCTTGTTTAATTTGTTTTTTTTTTGCTATCTTTGCAGAAGTTCTGTATCTGCTGCCAATGTAACCCGCCTCAAGAAATCCTTGATGATGAAAGACCTGATTACAATACCTGCTCCTAAGCATCTGGAAATGAGTGACCCCTTCTTGGCGTTGTGGCTCAAGATAAGAGTGGGGAAGGAAGCATAAAAGGATAAAGCCCCTTCTGTATTCCGGGTATATGAAAAACTGGAATGCGGAAGGGGCTTTTGGGGAATTTACCTTTTCTTATTTAAAGAACCTGTTGAGCTGCTTGATAGCTTTGTCAAACTGCTTAGCTGGCAGACGATAATTCTTCACCGGATTCATATGGGCATCATAAACATCCAGGGCACCATCGGCAGTCTTCTCCAGAATGGTGTCGTTGTTGATGATGAAGGCATAGTTCAGATTGCTGCCTACTACATGCCATAGTCTAGGCGTCTTATCTGTCATCATTCTGCCCATCGAATAATCGGCAGGACCGTTCTTTCATAATAGATAGAATCCTTTCTAGACATTAATCCTTAGATTTTAACAGAGAAAAATACTTATCCAGAACCATCAGCGAGATGATATCCTCACGCTGCTTATCCTTGAATTGCTCTACATATTCGTGAGCGTGGTTGATGATAGCTTGCGCTTCATCAGGATGAGCAGTATAATAGTCCATCTTTTCCTCAAGATCAGAGAAATCAGGCTTTACTTCTATATAATGATAGTCTGGCTTCAGAGTTCCTTCCATAAACCAAGTTTCATAATATGGCTTAGGCATCACGGCGATGGAATTGGAAGACATAATCCATTTCAGATTGCTTGCCACGTCATTTCCCTCCAGCGCCATCACGTATTTGTATTTCAGATGGTCGTAGATGGAAATCTTGTCGCTCTTCCATTCTGGCTTAATCAGATCTATGGTTCCGATATCGAAGCGAGGATTTCCGAAAAACTTCTCTACAAATTGTACACGGATGTCCTTGCAGGCTATTTTCCCTCTGAAGATAGCCTGGTCTTTTTTTTCTGCAAACGAAAGCTTATCCTTCACGAAGATAAAATGGCGTACCTTGTCCATCTTGAGCAATACGGAGTTCTGGTTTTCTCCATGAATTGGGCGGCTTTTTACAATGGTAGGAATATCTTCCACATACGTGATGTCACCAGGGAGGAGATTCCATTTGTTATTGCCGTCAAAACAGCGGGCATATTCCAAAGTATCCAGATAATATACCTTCTGGCGGGTCATCGGCTGTTCTGCAACTTTAACAGCTTTCTTTTCCCATAAATCTTTGTTGAGAAGGATATTATCTTCTGTAAGCTTGTTGTAGTAGTTTACCCGGTTCAGGATATAATCGTAGTCTTTGCGTTTCTTGGCTTTGTCAAGTAAATGCTGCCCCCTCCATATCAAGATGCAGGCAGGTGTATACAGACGAGCGTATTCCTTGATGTAATACCAGGGTTTGCTGTTTTTCCCGCTATGGAATTTATATTTCAATTTTTGAATATTCATAGGATTTCTTTTTGTTTATGAAAACGATGATGATGTTATTGGGTACAAAAATACGAAATATACTTTAATCTTGCAAGAAAATGGATAAAAAAAGCAAGTATCAATGAAGGAAGAAAGATAATCTTCCTAAAATTTGGCGTTTCTGATAGTTTTTCGTATCTTTGCAACCTATGAGATACTAGGAAGGTATCTTGTTAAAGAATATAAAAGAATTGTATGTTAGAAGTACGTGATAGATTAAACTTCGAGGATTATCTGGATTCACTCTTGAATAGTATAGAGAGTGATGACTTGGAGTTTAAAAGTGCTGCCGGTGGATTTCCTGGCAGCTTTTGGGATACCTATTCAGCCTTCGCCAATAGCGAAGGAGGAGTTATCGTGCTTGGAGTAATAGAAAAAAAAGGTAAGTTCTATATAGATAATCTATCTGATGAACAGATTGAGAAATATACAAAGGACTTTTGGAATAATGTGAATAATCGAGCTACGGTTAGTTGTAACCTGTTAAAAACAGAAGATGTCGTGGTAGAAGATTACAAAGGTCATAAACTTATGTTATTCTTTATTCCTCGTGCATCCAGAGAACAGCGTCCTGTTTATAGAACGTCTCAACCCTACAATGGTACTTTTAAGCGCAATCATGAAGGTGATTATAAATGTACGGAGCGAGAAGTGCAGCGTATGTTTTCAGATGCGAATGTTTCTAATCCCGCTGATAGCCGCATTTTGAGAAATTATTCATTAGATGATTTAGATATGGAGTCTATTGCTCAATATCGTCAATTATTTAAGTTGGCAAAGCCAGACCATCCTTGGTCTGTTTTGTCTGATTTTGAGTTTCTTAAAAAGATAGGTGCTTATCGTACAGATCGTGGAACGAAAGAAGAAGGTTTTACAATGGCAGGAGTTTTGATGTTTGGTAAAGAAGACGCCATTACTGATAATGAATGTTGCCCCGACTTCTTTCCTGATTACCAGGAAAAACTATCAGATAATCCTGAAATACGATGGACCAATCGTATTTGTCCTGATGGAACTTGGGAGGCAAATTTATTCCAATTCTATCTTCGTGTTCTTCCAAGATTATCAGCGGTCTTGCCAAAACCTTTCATCTTGGAGGGCAATATTCGTCGAGATGAAACCCCTGCGCATGTGGCTGTTCGCGAAGCTCTGGTGAATTTTTGTATTCATACCGATTATTCGGAAAATGCAACAATGGTAGTGCGATTGTATAGCAATAAAATTGTTTTTACTAACCCAGGAACACTGTTGGTTTCTAAAATGCAATATTATGGAGAAAGTGCTAGCGTATGTCGTAACAAGACTCTTCAAAAGATGTTTATGCTGATTGGCTCTGCTGAAAAAGCAGGAAGTGGAGTCGATAAGATATTGGCTGGTTGGCAATTTGCAAATTGGAGAGCACCTATGTTGAGAACATTAAGTCAGCCCGACTTAGTGGAACTCACAATGATGATGGAGTCGATGATGGATGAAGGAACAAAGGAAAGATTGGTTCGGATATTTGGAACAGAAGTGTTTTCTTTGGGACATGAACGCCTATTGACTCTTAATGCAGCTTGTACAGATGGATATATTACAAATGAGAGCCTAAGGGTTGTTCTTAACCAGCATAAAGCAGAAGTCGCCGATTTGTTGAAAGATATGTGTACGCATAAATTGCTGGTTCAAGAGGGATATGGTAGAGGAACCAAGTATCGGTTGCCTATGAATGCTAAGGTGGCAAGTTCCGGCTCTAAGGTTGCAAGTTCCGAGTCTAATATTGCAAGTTCTGGGGCTAATATTGCAAGTTCCGAGTCTAATATTGCAAGTTCTGGGGCTAATATTGCAAGTTCTGGGGCTAATATTGCAAGCTCTGGGGCTAATATTGCAAGCTCTGGGGCTAATATTGCAAGTGCTCGTATAAAACAAAGAATGTCTTATCAAAATTTAAAGACTTTGATTTGTTCTGTTTGTTCTGAGTGGCTATCTTTAGATGAATTATCGGCAATTGTAAGGCGAGATAAAATTTATTTAAGAAATTTTATAATTCCTAAGATGTTAGAAGATAATAGCCTGGAAATGCTATTCCCTGGTGTTCCTAACCATCCCAGGCAAAAATATAAAAGTACTATAAAGAAATGAAGATAAAGATAAACCCAAAATACGAAGAGATGAGAAGTTTCATCGAACGCATCCCAGATGTATTCGAGCAGGAGGGACGTTGTATCTTTGAAGGACGAAATGTTATCAAGGCTTTTCATGTAAAGTTTGATGGAAAAGAGAAAGAAGTTGTGGTGAAGAGATACAAGCAGCCTAATTTCATTCAGAAGATAGGATATAGCTTCTTCCGCTCTACCAAGGCTTTCCGTGCCTATGAGAATGCCCTTAGGCTGATGGCAGATGGCTTTGCCACTCCCGAAGGCTTTGGATATATTGAAACGAGGGTAAAGGGACTTATTGACTATTGCTACTTTATCTCTGATATTGATAACAGTATGCCTATCAACGATCAGTTGAACTCCCCAGAGGAATTCAACAGGGTGATGGCGGCAGATTATGCGCACTTTGTGAATCGATTGCACCAGAAAGGCATCATCGATATTGACTTGAATGCCGGCAATGTGCTGTATCAGCTTCAGGCTGATGGTCATTATACGTTCTCGCTTATCGATATCAATCGTATGAGGTTTTACTCAGGCTATCCGCCGATGAAGGAATGTGTGGAAAACCTGACGAGGTTTACCGGAAGAATGGATGTCTTCGAGTGTGTGGCACGAGAGTATGTGAAACTGCGGGGAATGGATGAGAAAATATTACAAAAAATAATAGGAGCAAAGAAGATACACGATTGGCGATGGGCACATCGCAAAGGTATCTTGCATTATTTTAAACACAAAAAGTTAGGTTTATGAAAACAACATTATTGATTACGACTTACAATTGGCCTAAAGCCTTAGAACTCGTGTTGTATAGCGTGTTGCATCAGCATGTTATGCCTGATGAAGTTGTTATTGCTGACGATGGTTCTACCGAAGAGACTAAAAAACTGATAGACCGTTATGCTGATAAAATGCCAGTACCGGTAATTTGGGTTTGGCAGGAAGATAAGGGATTCAGAAGAACTTCCATTTTGAATAAGGCAATAGCAAAGGCTACGGGTGATTATATCATCCAAGTTGATGGAGATGTTGTTTTGAGTTCTCATTTTGTAGAAGACCATATAGAAATGGCTCAGAAAGGATGTTTCGTCTGTGGAAGTAGAGTGCTGCTGTCTGCCCAGATTTCCAAAAAGATTTTGGATACAAAGGTAGTCAATGTGAATCTTTGGAACATGCCTTTCAGTTATGTAAGCAACAGCTTCCGTTCTCATGTGTTCCGCAGATTGCTGGCTTTTCGCTATGCCCGTAGAATCGACCATCTCAGAGGTTGCAACATGGCTTATTGGAAAGAGGATGCCATCAAGGTAAATGGTTACAATGAGGATCTGTTGGAATGGGGACATGAGGATGCCGAGTTTGCCTATCGCCTGCATTTTGCTGGCGTTCGGAAGAAGGCGCTGAAGATGGGAGGAATCATGTACCATCTTTATCACAAGGAGGCGTCTAAAGCCCAAGAGAACATGCATAAAGATGTTTTGAACCAGGTGAAGAAGGAGCGTTTGGTTCGTTGCACAAATGGTATCGATCAATATTTATAGAGCATAGATATATGGATAAGACAAGTGTAGAACAAGAGCAGGGAAATGGCATCTCGGTGGTTATTAATACCTATAATGCCTCCTGCCATCTTCAGCAGGTGCTGGATACAGTGAAGGGCTTTGACGAGGTGGTTGTCTGCGACATGGAAAGTACCGACGATACCTTGGATATTGCAAAGCGTAATGGTTGCAAGATAGTTGTTTTCCCTAGAGGCAGTTATCAGATTTGTGAACCGGCAAGACAGACAGCCATAGATGCAGCTTCCTGCAAATGGGTACTGGTGGTGGATGCAGATGAACTGGTTACCCCAGCATTGAAACAATATCTTTATTCCCTAATAGGGAAGGAGGATGCTCCATTGGGATTGTATGTGCCACGCAAGAGTCGCTTTATGGGAAGATTCATGCATTGTTTCTATCCCGACTATCAGTTGCGTTTCTTTATCAGGAAGGATACGGTATGGCCTGCTGTCATCCATGCCGACCCTATTATCAAGGGCAGGATAGAAAAGATACCAGCAACCCATGCAGATATGGCTTTGGTTCATCTGGCAGACGACAGCATTGCCAGCAGAATGGGGAAAATCAACCAGTATACAGCTAACGAGATAGAAAAGAAGAAAGATCGCAATTATGGAATGGCAGCTTTGTTCTATCGTCCGTTGGTGCGTTTCTTCCGTGCTTATATTCAGAAGGGTGGCTTCCGTGATGGTAAGGAAGGATTTGTATGTGCCTGCTATGAAGGCATCTATCAGTTTGTTGCTGTTAGCAAGATTATAGAAGATCGCTTGAAACATAAAAAAGGTAAGTAGCAGTTTTGGCTACTTACCTTTTTTGTTTAATGAATGGTATTGTTATTTCTGATTTATTTTCCTTCGATAAAGGTCATTCCGCCTGGACCTACTTCATCACGGCAGCGTTTTAACAACTTGGCTGGCGTTTCTTCGCCATCATCGAAAGGTAATGCTACTACCGTTTTCTTGCCATAATAGTTTGCCATACCTCGGTTAATCCAATAACCTGGATAAATAGTGATATCATGGAAGGCATCGGATGGCATCTTTACGGTAAGCGGATTTAATACCAGATGATCTGCCTTGCTTTGCTTTACGGCAATTTCGCGCTGCTGCATTTCTAGATCAAACTTCTGTGCTGTTCCTCTACGCAGCAAGGAGAGTGTTCTGTTGGTAGTAGTTGGCTTTGCTGTGATAGAAAGTACCAACACAAGCCAGTAATATACCGGTAGCCATCTGAAGTATTTATTATATTTCAGTCTGATTGCCTCTGTCAAGTTTACAATAGCAACGCTTATTGGTTCCAGATCAGCCGCTCTGCGCTGAAGAGCACCAGAAAGATAGTAGATATTGAAGCAAATCATCCACAGATGCACATAGAAGTATACATTCTGTGTTCTGTCTGCTCCTTTGGTTCCCATGGCATAGCTGTTTGGAAAAAAGAAGGCGCAATAGAGTAGGAAAGAGATGAGCAGATAAAGCCATGGATGAGAAAACCTAAAGTGGGATGCCTTGGCTAATCTTGCAAGAAAAGGTATGAGAATGGTAAACATGAGTATTTCTGTGATTTTAATGGCATCAGCGAGAAATTCTATGCCCTTTGCTATCGCAATAAAGAAGGCTGAAACCACATTCGGTTGACTGGTGACTGTGGATTGGCGGACAGTATTGCCTGGTGCAAATACACTGAAAGCAAAAGCGCAGGCATAAATGATAAGGATAGAAAGCAAGAAGAAAGGAGTCTTCTTCCTCTCCACCCACATCCATACGATTGCCATAAAGAGAATGGCTGGCATACCCAGACCGGTAACAAAGTTGCCGCCGGCAATGAATATGGCGAGTGCTGCGGAAACCAGCGTGATGATGATTTTCGCTATGATGGATTTTGTAAGATGGAATTCGATGAGTAGGGAGGCAAGGAACAAAGAAATACTATAATATAAGGTATAGTACATCGCTCCGTTATACCAGCAGAATGCATCGTAGAACGACCATACGAACTGTACGGTCATTAATACAAATAGAGTAGAAATGAAAGTGTATTCCAATTTGTTGATATGTAGCAATCTGCGTAATATTGTGTATCCCAGTGTATAGGTGGAAAGAATTAGGCTTCCCAATAGAATAATCGGTACAAGCCAGTATTTGCCAAAAATTCCAGGTTGTAATGCCATCAGGAAACATGCCGAATAGGTACCCTGCCATGTCTGGTAGATATGCATGGATTCAGCCCAGGCCGCCTGAATACATGCCCCAAATGAATGGGTGGCAGTCCAAGCCTTGTAGACAGGAGCTCCGAATACATAGTCATCTGCAAACTGATGGAGATAGGGACCTATTGCCACAACAGGGATGATGGATAAGATTAGAATACAAATCGCCAATATCGTATGGCTTTTTAACAATTTCTGATTCATCGTATTATTGTTTTTGCTTATTTTTATATGTATAATAACAGAGAAACTTGTGCTTTCTTGCACTAATAGTTGTTAAATTATATAAATGCCGTTAAGACTAAAAGGAAAAAGCTTTCAAGAAAGGAAATGGACATCATGTAGACGAACCTATATGATGACCATGTCTTTTCTTGCCTCGAAATTGGCGATAGTCTTGACGATTTCTTCTGATATGTCATCGGATACATACGAGAAGTCCTTGCCGGTGCGGATGGCTTTGAGGAAGGAGAGGAGCATATAGCGCAACCCTTCTCCATCCAGCTGGTAGAAGTAGCGCTTGTTGTTCTGCGGATTCTCGTATCTCACCTCGAAGTAATCGGTCTTCCACCACGGGGCTGGTACGTAGATGTATCCCTTGGTGCCCGAGATAATCAATTCGCCTTCCGACTTCACGCCTTGACCAACCTTCAGCGAAGCTACGGCATGAGGATAGAGGAAGGATATCTTGGTAAAGGCATCATAGCGCTTTGCTTCGTCCAAGAAGTGAGTGGCTATCTGTTTGCTGCTGTATTCTGTGCCCAGAAGCTGGAAGATAGGCAGGAGTGCCGTCGGTCCCCAGGCGCAGATACTGTTCCATTCGTAAAGACTCTTCTGTGAATCCTGGGTCGGGTCAAAGTCTACGAGACTGGTGCAGGTTGCATCCACCGACATGATATCACCGATGATACCGCCCTTAGCCAAGAGTAAGAGTCGGTAATAGGCTACGGAATAGGCGGTCTTGATAGAATCCATCAAGACTACCTTCTTATCTTTTGCTATTTCCTTGAGTTCTTTCCATTGCTGAGGCTGAAGAGTGATAGGCGATTCGCACAATACGTGTTTGCCAGCTTCTAATGCCTCCTTTATTTGAGCATAGTGCTTGCTTGGGGCAGAGATAACATAGAGCGCATCGCTTTCATTCAGGAGTTCCTGAAAACTGGCTGCCTGCTTTTCCGCTGCCTGCAGATTCTCTGAGAGATATTGGTCGTTGAGGGAGAAAACCTTTCCTGCCTCTAGCCCATTGACATATTGGCTTTCGCGCTCTATCTTGTTGAGGATAGGCGATTCGCCAACCAGTCCGAGGCTAACCACCTGCTGCTCGCTTCTGATCTCCGTGCTCGATACGCCCTGAGTGCGGTCTAGATAAACCACCTTGCAATAGGCGTTGAGATAGTCAAACTTGCCTCTCCAGTCAGAACCTACGGTAAAGATATCTACGTCCAGTCGCTTGATGTCGTCAATCTTCTGTCCCTCGTATTCCTCGATGATGATTTCATCGGCAATGCCAGTGGCACGCACGGCTTCCACTCGTTCCATGAGGGATTGTTGTACATTGATTTTGCCACGCTCACGGTCGAAGGTATCCGAGGTTACGCCCACGATGAGGTAGTCGCCCAAAGCCTTGGCGCGCTCCAGGAGACGGATGTGACCATAATGAAGCAGGTCGTAAGTACCGTATGTGATGACTTTAACCATAAGTTTCTCTATCTTGAAAGTTCTCTATACCTTATTATATATATTATAGCAGCCCCTTTATAGCAGTCCCTTAGCCTGCATATCCTTCAGTGCATCAACGAGAGTGGTGTTGTCTTTTGGACTCAGGTTGCCGAGATGACCTACACGGAATATCTTTTCTGCCATGTCGCCACCATTAGGACATACCCAGATGCCATATTCGTCTTTCAGCTTCAGGAAGATGTCGTAGGCTGAGGCGTTCTGCGGATGCAGAGGAGTAACGGCATTTGACATTGACTTTGATACGATGGTGAATGGCAGGTCCTTGATCTTGCTTCTGAAATCTTCGGCAAGCATCTTCATGCGTTGGTTCTCGCTCTCCACACCCCCGTTGCGCTCTATCTCTTTCAGGCGGGCATGAATCTGCAGTAAGGTTCCTACGGCAGGGGTGAAAGGAGTCTGTCCACGCTCGCCGTTCTTCAAGGCATCCTTCAGGTCGAAGTACATTGACTTCACCTTGTTTGCCTCTACTCGTTTGATGGCTTCTGTATCGAGAATGATGACAGAAATGCCTGGAGGACACGCCAATGCCTTTTGTGAACCTGTAATCATCACGTTTACGCCCAACTCCTTCATGTTGAATGGGTCGGCGAGGAAAGAACTGATGGAATCTACTGCCAGGAAGATATGGTTGCGATGACAGAAGTCGCTAATCATCTGGATGTCGTAGAGCACACCGGTAGAGGTCTCGTGCAGGTTGACGAGGAAGCCGGTATAGCCTTGTCCCTCGTATGGTTGGAGATCTTCAGCCGTGAGTGGAGTACCCATCTCAAGTTTGATTTCAGTATGTGGAATCTCATGAATTTCACAGAGTTGTACGAAACGATGACCAAAGCTACCGCCATTCACTACCAGTACCTTGTCGGCAGGAGTGAATACATTCATAACCACGGCTTCCATAGAGGCTGTGCCCGAACCTGTGATAAAAACTGTGCGGGCATCGTCTGATGCCTTGGCAAACTGCTTCATCAATTGTTCGTTCTCCTTCATGATGGCGGAGAACTCTGCTGTTCTGAAATAAGGCACCTGCTCAGCGCCGATGGCTCTAACCTCATCGCTTGCCATCACAGGTCCTACTGTAAAATTAAGCATATCTTTATCCTTTTTTGATTCTTCCAAATGTCTTGATGCTGGTATATTTACGCCAGAGATTCAGCTTTCTCTTCTTCGGCACACCATGACGGCGGATGTAGTCTTCGGCTCCGTCGAGCATGCGCTGGCATACGTTGCCGTCCAAATATGGATCGTAGTTGTCTACTATCCACTGTCTCTTGGCTATCGCCTCAGGGTCTGTGAGGGCATGGTCGTAGGCGGCAATCAGTTGATCAGGTTCCGTGATGTTTTCCCAGTAGATATCCTTGGATATGGTGCCGAGGGTGATTACTGGGCGAGAGAGCAGCAGGAACTCATAGATGGTAGAAGAGGTATCGCTGATGAGCGTATCTGCCATCAGCTGATATTTGGTTACGTTCTCTCCCTTGTCGATGAAGAGAACATCCTTCTTGGTTGCAGCCCATTCACGGTATTCATCTACCCATTCCTGACGGGTAAGCGGATGGAACTTCATTACTATCAGGGCATTGCGCTCCTTAGCCAGCTTGCCCAACTCTTCCTTGATGTAAGGAAGCGAAGTGAGTTTTGGCGAGAAGGTAGGAGCGTAAAGGATCAAGGTCTCCTTGCCGCTTTCCCTGAGCAGTTTCTCTCGGTCGGCATCATATTTATGCAGGTTTTCCTTAATCCAATCCTGCTTAGGCCATCCCGTTTCCAACACCTCGAAATCTCCATATCTCTTGGCCAGAGCCTCGAAGTGGGAAGTGAAGTAAGGACCTTGGGTGAAATAGGTGTCAAAGTAACGGCGGATAATCCAGTGGTCTTTCTTCTCTGCGGCATAGCCGTGGAATACCTGTATCTTGACGCCTGGCAGATAGTAAGGCACAATGTTGCCTGGCACATAGATAGCCTCTGGCTGGAAGTCATAGACTTCTTGAATAGAGTTGGTCCATTTCACCTGGTCGGCATATGGAAAACTGTCTATCTTTGGTTTGTGGATATACCACAATATCTCGTGTGGCAAATGTTGCTTTGTCACATGTTCTTGTATCGGATTAAGTATGTCTATGGCATACTTGTTTTCACAGAAAAGAACTATTCTCATGATTCTATAGGAATTACTTTACCGTTTTTAATTTCATATCGCTTGTCAAACTCCTCCTTGGTTCGCTTCCATCTGTTATGCGTCCATAAATAATAGGGTGGATTCCGGCGGATGGTTTCTTCCAGCATCTGGAAGAAGCGACGGGTAATCTCGTGCTCCGGCAGAGAGTTCGGATTGCGGGTGATGAGCTTGTAAGTGGCTGTATAGTAGCCGCGCTTAGGGCGGGACATCTCTACATAGAACACGGCATCGTTCATCTTCCTCATGATTCTCTCGCCACCCGTAAACACAGGGGTTTCGGGATGGTTGAGGAAAGGAAGCCATAAGTGGATGTTCTCCCACTTGGGACCCTGGTCGCTGATGTAGCCGAAGATGCTCATGATGCCCTTGCGCTTGTAATCCACCAAGTAGCGGAGGATGTTTTTCTTGGGCACCACCACGCCATTCTCCTCGTGAGAACGGATGCGCTTGAAGAGTTCGTCGAAGGCTTGGTTGCGCAGAGGATGATAGATGAGACCCATCTTGCGTGACTTGGGCAGTTCGATGCCCACACATGAGAGCCACTCCCAGTTGCAGTAATGGCCCAGGATGGCTGCCACGTTCTGACCTTCCTGGAAACATTGCTCCACCTCCTCGCTGTTGATGACCTGGAATCGCTGGCGCAACCCCTTGTCACTGATGCTGAGCAGTTTGACAGCCTCGAAGAAGTAATCACTGAACCAGCGATAGAACTTCTTCTCGATGTCGATAATCTCTTCTTCTGATTTCTCAGGAAAAGAGCTGGTGAGATTCTTACGCACAATGCCTCTGCGGTACTTGATGACGTAATACATCATGAAGTACTCGAAGTCGGCAATGCAATAGAGCAGCCTGAAAGGCAGCAGCGATATTGCATAAAAGAATGCATAAACAATCTTAACCATCAACAAAACTATTTATTGTTAATTATTAATTCTCAGTTATATTACACCTGCTGCATATCGTGCAACTTTTTGTAATATCCGTCTTTTCTAATCAGTTCATCGTGGGTACCGCGCTCCACAATCTTACCCTCGTGCAATACGCAGATTTCATCGGCATGCTTGATGGTACTCAATCGGTGAGCCACAGCCACGGTGGTACGGGTTTTCATCAGTTTCTCCAAGGCATCCTGAACCAGGCGCTCGCTCTCGGTATCGAGGGCTGATGTTGCCTCATCGAGGATGAGGATAGGAGGATTCTTGAGGATGGCACGGGCGATGCTGACACGCTGGCGCTGGCCACCGGAAAGTCTGCCGCCTCGGTCTCCGATATTTGTATCGAAACCATGCTCCGACTTGGTAATGAACTCGTAAGCATTGGCTATCTTAGCTGCATTGGCTATTTCCTCATCCGTAGCATCGGTCTTGCCGAATCGGATATTGTCCTTGAAGCTTGCATTGAAGAGGATAGCCTCCTGGTTTACATTTCCTATCAGCATGCGAAGGTCATGTACGGCAAGGTCTTTCACATTAATGCCGTCAATCAGCACCTCGCCTTCCTGTACATCATAGTAACGAGGAATCAAATCTACCATCGTACTCTTACCGCTACCGCTCTGACCAACAAGTGCAACAGTCTTGCCTTTTGGTATCACGAGATTGATATCCTTTAATACATAAACCAGTTCGGCGCTCTTTCGGTCGGTATAGGCGAAGGAAACGTGGCGGAACTCTATCTGATGTTCGAAGCTGCTGATATGCTCAGGGTTCTCCTTGTCCTTGATTTCCACCTCAGCCTGCAGAATCTTGTCGATACGCTCCATGCTTGCCAATCCCTTTGGGATATTGTAGCTTGCCTTTGAGAATTCCTTCAGTGGGTTGATGATGCTGTAGAGCATCACGAGATAGAAGATGATGGTAGGACCGTCGATTCTGCCGTAATCCAGAACCAGGATACCGCCAAACCACAATACCACTACGATGAGGATGGTTCCCAGGAACTCACTCATCGGGTGTGCCATCTGCTGGCGGATATTTACACGCATGATGTTGTCGCGGTAGCTGCTGTTAACCTGATTGAAACGCTTGTTCATCTTTTCTTCTGCACAGAACGCTTTGATGATGCGCAAGCCGCCCAGGGTTTCTTCTACCATACTCATCGTGTCGCTCCAAAGTGCCTGCGCCTCGATACTGTGTGCCTTCAGTTTCTTGCCCACTACTCCCATGAACCAGCCGAAAGGTGGTACAAAGAGGATGGTGAAGAGGGTGAGCTGCCAACTGATGCAGATCAGCGTAACGAAATAGAAGAGAATGAGAATAGGGTTCTTGAAGAGCATGTCGAGCGACGACATGATGCTGTTCTCCACTTCCTGCACATCACCGCTCATGCGGGCAATGATATCTCCCTTGCGCTCCTCGCTGAAGAAACCGAGCGAGAGACTGTTTATCTTCTGGTAAATCTGGTTGCGGATGTCTCTTACGATACCTGTACGGATAGGTATGATGGTGGCTGACGAGAGGAAATAGGCTCCCGTCTTGAGGAATGTCATGAAGGCTAGGAATATGCCGATGACCAAAAGGGCTGTTGATGCACTATGGACAACAATAAACTCCTGAATATAATAATACAGGTTATTGGTTGCAACCTCCTTGATGCTACCCCAATCTCCATTCCAGTGCATATACTCGTTGACACGGATACCACCATCTACTTGGAACAGGATTTGCAGGATTGGTATCAAGGCTGCAAACGAAAAGATGTTCAATACCGCAGACAGGATATTGAACAGGATTGACAGTCCCAGATACTTCTTGTATGGAGGGACGAATCGGCGTAAAATTTGCAAGAATTCCTTCATAGGTGCAAATATAGTGCTTTTTAAGAAAACCGCCAAACTTTTGGCGGTTTTTCTTGTTTATATTCTGTTTTTTCTTTCAGAAGAGTCTTTTTATTCAGAAAAAGCTGTTCTGATGAGTTTGGGTTTACTCCTTTACTTCTTCTCCGAAGAGAGTAGCAGAGGTAGAACCGGTGATGCGAACCTTCACGAACTCTCCGATATGGTGGTTACCCTTATCAATGACAACCGCCTTGTTCTGTTCTGTTCGGCCCATCATCTGCTCGCGGCTACGCTTGCTGAAGTTCTCGATGAGGATGGTGAATACCTTGCCCTCATCCTTCTTGTTCTGCTCGGCACTCACCTCGGTCTGCAACTTGATAAGTTCGTTGAGGCGGGCTATCTTGGTTTCCTCAGAAACGTTGTCTGGCAGATGCTTGGCGGCATAGGTGCCCGGGCGCTCTGAATACTTGAACATGAAGGCGCTGTCGAATCCTACTTCCTTTACCAGCGAGAGGGTTTCCTGATGGTCTTCCTCGGTCTCGTCGTGATAACCCACGAAGATGTCGGTGGTGATGCCGCAGCCCGGAATGATGCGCTTGATGTCGGCGATGCGCTGCAGATACTCCTCACGGGTGTATTTGCGGTTCATCAGCTTCAAAATCTTATTGCTTCCGCTCTGGGCTGGGAAGTGGATGTGCTTGCAGAGGTTTGGTTCTTCGGCAATGGCGTGGAGGATGTCCTCGGTCATATCCTCTGGGTTAGAGGTGGTGAAGCGTACTCGCATATCCGGTACAGCCTGGGCTACCATGTGGAGGAGCTCGGCAAAGGAAAGACTGCCTTCCTCGCGCTTGCCTGATGGCGAGAGACCATAACTGTTTACATTCTGTCCAAGCAGGGTAACCTCCTTGAAGCCACGCTGCTGCAAATCGCGAACCTCACGCAGGATGCTCTCAGCATCGCGGCTGCGCTCACGTCCACGGGTATAAGGCACGATACAGTAGTGGCAAAAGTTGTTGCAACCACGCATGATGCTTACAAAACCGCTCACTCTGTTGCCACCGATGCGCTGAGGTACGATGTCGCGGTAAGTCTCTGTCTTAGAAAGTTCTATGTTGATGGCGTTGGTTCCCATCTCGCACTGCGCAATCATATCCGGCAGGTTGAGATAGCTGTCTGGTCCGCAAACCAGGTTGGCATAGTGGTTCTGGATGAGGTCATCCTTTACTCGCTCTGCCATGCAGCCCAAAACGCCGAGAATCACCTTTCTTCCCTTCTTCTGCTCTGCATGGAGGGTGTCGAGGCGATGATAAATCTTGTTCTCTGCATTCTCGCGGATACTGCAGGTGTTCAGGAAGATGGCATCAGCCTCTTCTTCTTTCTCACAAATTTCGTAGCCAGCCATCTGCATCACAGAGGCAACTACCTCACTGTCTGCCACGTTCATCTGGCAGCCATAAGTCTCAATAAATAGTTTCTTCATTGTTCTAGATGAATTCTATTCGTTTATAATGTTATTGTAATTAAAATATGTAACTATCTGAATCTCAGTCGCGAAGAAGGAGTATGATGCTCTATCATTCCCTTCGATACTGCCATCAATGCAAAATAGATGACGACGGCAGAGATGAGGCCGGCGATGGCATCGATGAGATAATGCGCCTGAATATATACTGTAGCCAGACACAGGAAGATGTAGAATGGCAGCATCACGTATAGCAGTTTTCGGTTGCCGGTATGCCAGACCAGGAGCATGCAGATGGTGCTCACGCCCACATGCGAACTTGGAAAAGCTGCTGTAGGACGCTCGCCGGCGTTCTTGGCGTCTTCTACAAGCTGGTAGAAGATTCCATCGGTGTAGCCCGGTGTCGGCAGGCAGTTGGTATGGGTATTGAAGTAATCGCCCAAAGCCGGGAAGACGCCTTTGGTTATTTCTGATATTCCTACTGCATCAAAGTAGAAGGTCGGGCCCACTACCGGTACATAGATGTAGATGAGATAGTAGATAAAGAAACTGGTGAGCATGACGAATGCAGCTCTTTCAGCCTCATAATATCTGCAGAAGAAATAATAGAATGTAACCAATGCAATCATCGGATAATACATAAAGTAGCCCATCGACATCAGTTCGCTTACTACAGCCCAAGGCAGGGCTTTGGCAAAGAGCAGGGCGGGTTGACAGCCGAAAAGATCCTGCTCCCAACCTGCAAAGATATGGTCGAGGTTGGGGAACATGCGGTTGATTTCGTAGGTGTCGGGATACCACCAGGCAAGCAAAGCCATCTGGGCGATGATGCGCACCATCTTGGTGATGCGGCAAGGTATCATGCGGTATACTGCCCAAAGAGCGATGGTCATGACGAGCGCTCTCAGTCGTCCCCAGAGCATAGCTTCCGGGTTTACGAGTTTGGTGTAGGTAAAGAGCATGGTGATAATGGTGATTGCCATATATCCCAGCATGACCCATTCCAGTGTCATCAGTCCCTTCTTCGGGTTCTTGTCTATCTTGAAATAATCTTTTATCACGCTTCTTATTAGTTTATAATTTACAGCCATCCGTTATCCTTGTACCACTTGATGGCGAGCTTCACACCTCTTTCCAGTGGATAATGAGGATGATAGCCCAGTTCATCCATGGCTGGCTCAATATCACATCGCCAGTTGCGCTGTTTCAGAATGTTGTACTTATCATTGTTCAGGGCCGACATCTTGCCCGTCATCCTTCCGAGATACTCTCCGAAGAAGGTTACGATGCGCAACACCCAGACAGGTGCCTTGATGCGTAGTATCCAAGGATTGCCTAACTCCTTTTTTATCAGGTCGCTGAAGGCAGCCGACTGATATACTTCTCCATCGCTGAGGAAGTATTTCCTGCCGTTCATTCCATGATCCAGAGCCAGGAATACAGCCTGTACCACGTCCTGTACATATACAAAAGTGATGTCCTGACGCTTGAATCCTACAGCAAAGTCAACATGCTGCTTGATGCTCTGCGCCATGAGGAAATAATCTTTCTCTCTAGGACCGTAAACTCCTGTAGGGCGGAGGATGATATAAGGAAAGTTGTTGCCGATGCTGTCCAGATAGCGTTCTGCCTCCAGCTTACTCTTTCCGTATGCAGTATTTGGCTTAGGAGTATCATGTTCTGAGATTTCCTGATAAGGCTGCTCTTCGCGGATGGCTCCAAAGATGCTGAGCGAACTGACAAAGACAAATCGCCTGATAGGCATCTGGAGGCGCAGAAGGACGTTCACCAGATGCTTGGTTCCCTCTGTGTTTACCTTATAAAAGTCCTCTGCATGCAGGCACTTCGTTGCGCCGGCTGCATGCACTATATAGTCGAACTCGTGCGGGGCGAGTTCTTTCTCCAACTCTTCCTCTGAAGAAAGATTGAGATTGATAAAATGGATGCGCTCGTCTTGCAGATACTTTCTGGAACTGGTAGGGCGTACTGCCGCCCAGGTTTCCATACCCTGTCTTAAGGCCTCTTCCACGATGTAGCTGCCGATAAAGCCCGACGCACCCGTTACTAGAATCTTCATTAATTATTTATAAAATTGCAATTTCGGCTGCAAAATTACAACAAAAAATCGAGTTATCCTCTATGTTATGCCAAAATTCTTTCTTTTTCTTTGTGAAATCACTTCTTTATGGCAACTTTGCTGTTGTGAATCAAGTATCTTGCTTAAAAACATATCTGTTTGTCCTATTTAATATAGGTAGAAAATAAAGATAGGGCATGAAGCCCACTAATGAACTTCATGCCCTATAAACTGTTAACTATAAACTGTTAACTATAAACTGTTAACTATAAACTCTCCCTAAGCTTCATGCTGTCTTACACCCATGCGGGCCTCTACTACGTTTACTACATAGTCGCCGAGTTTCTCGCATTCCTGGATGATATCCATATACATGGTACCGATGGCGTAGGTATAGAGATGGTTGTTTACATCGTTGATGTTCTGGCTCTTCAACTGATTGCGATAGTTGTTGATTTCGTTCTCGATGTTGAAAGAGAGGTTGGCATCGTTGTCTCCCTTATGACCTACGAGGGTGATGTTCATTTGGGTAAGGGCATTGTCGGTAAGTTCCATCATCTGATGCATGTGCTCATACTGTGAAGTGATGAAGTCTTCCTTGCCCTTGAAACGGCGGTTCAGCGTGCGGGCGATGTTGAAGCAGCTGTCACCGATACTCTCTATCTCAGAAATCTCACGGAGCATGGCACGAATCTTTGCCTTGGTCTCGTCAGAAAGATGAGAATCGCTCACCTGGTCGAGATATTTGGCAATCTCTATCTCCATGTTGTCAGAAATGCCTTCGTATTTCTCGATGCGGCTATAGAGTTTTACAAACTTTTCTTCATTGGTCTCGCCAAGAAGCGTCTTCACCATGCCGAACATGCGCTGGATGCGCTCGGCAAAACAATGGATTTCCTTCTGTGCCTCCAAGACAGAGATTTCCGGTGTCTTCATGATACCGCTCTGGATAAAGCGCAGGCGGAAGTCGTCCTCATCGGTATTCTTCTTAGGACGGATAATCTTGCATACCAGCTTCTCTATCTGTGGAATGAACCATACCAGGATAAAGGTATTGGCGAGGTTGAAGGTGGTATGGAAGGCGGCAAGCACAAAGGATAGCTTGGTTGCATTGGCTACGAAATGAGGATCAGTCTTCTCCATGGCATCGTCGAAACCTACCCAGCCGCAAACCAGATGGATGAACGGGTGGAATATGCAGAGTATCCAAAGCACACCGAAGATGTTGAACACCATGTGCGCCATCGCCGCTCTCCGGGCCTGGGTGTTGGCGGTGAGCGCTGCTACGTTGGAGGTTACGGTTGTACCGATATTCTCACCCATCACAAGCGCAATACCTTGATAGATAGGCAATACGCCGGTAGAGCAGAGTATCATCGTAATCGCCATGACGGCTGCTGAACTCTGCACGCACATAGTGAGTATACTACCGATAATCAGGAAGGTGATGGTAGTTTGGAAACTGTGAGGGTCGAAACTTGCGAAGAATTCAAGAACTGGCTGATTATGAGCCAAATCCATGTCGATACCGGTTTGGCGTAAAGTACCCAAACCGAGGAACATAAAGGATATACCGAAGATGAAGTCGCCGATAATCTTGCGCTTCTTGCTGTAAATCAGGATGATGGCGATGAAGAACGCCGGCCATACAAAATCTGTGATGTTAAACGAGAAACCGGCACTCATGATCCATGCGGTGAGCGTGGTTCCGATGTTGGCGCCCATGATAACGGAGATAGCCTGGGCTAGGGTAAGGAGACCAGCATTAACGAATGATACGGTCATCACCGTTGTGGCTGTAGAAGACTGCACCGCTGCGGTGATGAGCGTACCCGAGAGGATGCCCGTCAAACGATTGGTGGTCATGGTTCCTAACACATGGCGGAGCTGTGGTCCTGCCATCTTCTGCAAACTGTCGCTCATGGACTTCATACCGAACATCAGTAGGGCGAGTGCTCCAATAAGCTTAAAAAATATCCAAATCGACATATAATAACTTAATTAATGTTGTCAAATACATCAAGTTTCCGAATTTCTTCGTAACTTTACACTCTGTAGGCGTCTCTCTTCTAAAAAGAGTAAGCCGATGCTCAAAAAGCACCTTCGGGGGCTTCGAGAGCGGGTAGATTAGTTTAATTTTGTAACATAGTTTTAATACAAATGAAACAAGTAATTCAAATCCGTTGCAAAAATAATAAAAAATCTCAGAAAGTAGAAATCGGAAGCACACTTTTTGATATTTTTTCAGCATTTGACCTCAAAATGACCCACGGACCGGTGTCTGCAAGGGTAAATAACAAGGTTGAAGGCATGCATTATCGTGTTTATAATTCTAAAGATGTAGAATTCCTTGATATGACTTCTTCATCCGGTTCGCGTGCATATACCCGTACCCTCTTCTTTGTTCTCTGCAAGGCGGTACAGGACATTTATCCTGCTACAGATGTGGTGATTGATATCCCCGTATCGAATGGTTTCTACGTAGATATCCGCCTGGGCAGACCTGTTGTAGATGAAGATGTGAACATCATCCGCCGTCGCATGCTGGAGATTATCGATGCCAGGATGCCGATACGCCGGTTCACCGTGCCTACCGAAGAGGCTGTTGCGCTGTTCCAGGAGAAAGGGGATGTTGAGAAGGTGAAACTGCTCAAGACATCGGGCTCTATCTATACTACCTATTATAAAATAGGTGATTATGTAGATTATTACTACGGCACGCTGCTCACCAATACCTCGCAGCTCTATCTCTTCGGGCTGGAGAAATATTATGATGGCATGCTCCTGCGCATTCCTTCGCTCAAGAACCCGGATGTGCTGGGCGAAATGACCCGACAGGACAAGATGTTTGAGATATTCAAGGAGCATCATCGCTGGCAGAGTATCCTGGGCATCAGGACTGTAGGCGATTTTAACCAGGCGATAGATGCCAATCATGCTACCGACATCATCAATATCAGCGAGGCGCTGCAGGAGAAGAAGATTGCCAATATTGCTGAGGAGATTGCCAGCCGCAAGGGCGTGAAACTGGTGCTGCTGGCAGGTCCTTCTTCTTCGGGCAAGACCACTTCGTGCAAGCGCCTGAGCATACAGCTTGCCGTAAACGGATTGAAACCGCTCCAGATTTCGCTCGATGATTATTTCGTAGATAGGGAGAAAACGCCGAAGGATGCTTCGGGCGAATATGATTATGAGAGCATCTATGCCCTGGATCTCGATTTGATCAACGAGCAGTTCAACGCCTTGTTCCGTGGTGAGGAGGTAGAATTGCCGAAGTATGATTTCCAGAGCGGAAAGAGTAAAAAAAGCGGCAACAAGCTGAAGATGAACGATAACAATGTGCTGGTGGTAGAGGGCATTCATGCATTGAACCCAGAGCTGACGGCCCACATCCCGCAGGAGCAGATATTCAGAGTATATGCTTCGGCGCTGACCACGATTCTTCTGGACAATCACAATTATATCCCGACAACAGACAACCGTTTGCTTCGCCGCATCATCCGCGATTACAAGTATCGAGGTGTCTCTGCCCAGGAAACCATTCATCGCTGGCCTTCGGTAAGGGCGGGTGAGAACAAGTGGATATTCCCGTTCCAGGAGAATGCCGATGCGATGCTCAATACGGCGATGCTTTATGAGCTGGCTGTGATTAAGACGCAGGCAGAGCCGCTGCTGCAGCAGGTTCCGGAGAATTGCGAGGAATATGCTGAGGCTTACCGGTTGCTTAAGTTCCTGAAATACTTCAAGGGTATACCTTATAATAATCTGCCGCCTACTTCGCTTCTGCGAGAGTTCCTGGGGGGAAGCTCGTTCCATTATTAAAGGGTAGCTTATCAAAAAAGTCCAAAGATAGTTTTCAAACCAGATTTCTTTCTTTGGACTTTTTCTTTAAAGACTATGGCTCTATTATTTGGTATTGTAATTTGATGTTTGGCTTATCCTCTCTGTCGATAAGATATGCGACATTCCATCTTTGCATCACATTTGTAAAGTTCTGTTCTATATGGATGGATAGAATTTTGCAACTTTCTGTTGACGCCAAGGAACTCTCTAGTTTGGCTATCCCATGTGTTGATTCTCCTTGTATGTAGATTAGCGTGTATTTTAGAAAGTTCACTTCTGGTAGTTCTATTTTTGTGTCAGGTTTTGCGCTACTTACACAATTCTTGAAATACTTTTCAAAGTCATCTTTCGTATTTATGGTAAGGATCTGATTGTCTGGAGTCTCTATCATCACATCGGTAGGAATCTCATACTTTCTATATGACGCAGTATTTTCATCGTTGTTAGAACAACTTGCCATTAATGTTAAAATGCAGCTTAATATTGCTGATATTATTGTACTTCTCATAATCTTTTTCATACGTTTGGCATTTTTGTTAATAATTAAATTATGGGTGCAAATATACAAGATTAATTTAAAACGAACTTTGTCTTATGTAACAAAAACTTTTCCTATTATATCGTCTGTGCGCTTGACGATACGATTTTTGTTCTAAAAGAGCGCACTTATAATAATCTGCCGCCTACTTCGCTTCTGCGAGAGTTCCTGGGGGGCAGCTCGTTCCATTATTAAAGGTTTTATCTTTCGGAGATAAGTTGGCTGTTTGAGTAGGACAGCCAACTGGCAGAAGCCGGACAGCCGACTAGCGCCTTATCCGCTAGTCGGCTGTTTGGGTTTGGCTATTGGCTAGTTTTCAATCGCTAGTCGGCAATTTGTCTTTAACAGTTCTCGGAACTGGTTTTATCTGTTTTCTTTTTAAGTGTCTGATTTGCTTTTTTAGGCGATAGACGAAAAACTCTTCACTCTTCACCAAATGCTCCGAATCCCTAGTGTTTATCGGCATTCCGAGGGGTGAAGAGTATTCGGGCACTCTTCACCTACTCTTCACCACTCTTCACCCTTCAGTTCTGGCTGATTTGCAATCCACCTATCAGTCTTTCGCCTCTGTTCCCGTTTCTGAAGGTGAAGAGTGGTGAAGAGTGGGTGAAGAGATAAAAACAACTCTTCACCCCTCGGAATGCCGATAAACACAGGGGTTTCGGCCCGAAAGGTGAAGAGTGAAGAGTATTTCAGAGTAGAGTTGCTATACTTTATTATAAAGCCTGCGGCTTAGAGCTTGCTGCCATAGCACAAGTCGCCGGCGTCGCCGAAGCCTGGCACGATATACTTATGCTCGTTCAACCCCTCATCAATAGAGGCACACCAAATAGTAGTCTTGTCCTCAGGGAAGGTCTTCTTGACGTGCTCAATGCCCTCTGGTGCAGCGAGAACACAGGCAATGTGGATATGTTTAGGATTGCCCTTGGTGAGGAAAGCCTTCATACCCATCTCCATGCTGATACCTGTGGCAAGCATAGGGTCGGCAATGATGAGCACCTTATCAGTAAGATCAGGTGTAGCGAGGTATTCGATATGTACGCCCACCTCAGTATGCTCCTTGTTGGTATACTCGCGATAAGCACTCACAAAGGCATTGCCAGAGTGGTCGAAAATATTGAGGAAACCTTCGTGGAAAGGAAGTCCGGCACGGAATATAGTACCGATGACAATCTTTTCGGTAGGAAGATTGACCTGGGCCACACCGAGTGGTGTAGTCACCTCAGTCTTTTCGTAATTAAGAGTCTTTGATATTTCAAAGGCTTCATACTCACCGATTCTCATAATGTTGTTGCGGAAGAGCAGTCGGTTCTTTTGATAATCGCAGTCACGCATCTCTGCCAGATAGCGGTTGATGATGCAGTTGTGCTCGCTCAGATTATTTATCTTCATATAGCTGTAGTTTTTCTGCAAAGATATAATAAATCTCGGAAACGGCAAAATGTTTGGGCAATTATTTTCTCTCTGGAGGAATGAAAGAACATGTTACTATCTTATTTTTCCTTCAAATACCCTCTTATATATAATAGGTGTAAATCTCTGCTTGTTTTTCTTTAAGCAGAGATTTTTTGCAAAGTCAACGTGGCAAATGTCGGTCGAATCGGCTTTTTTTAAGTTCTTTAACCTAAAAAGCTTTTAAAAAGAAAGAATAATACCTAAGAATCTTTGCTATAAAACATATTTTTCGTAACTTTGCGGCGGTTTTGGGAGAATGATGATTTCTTCTGTCAACCAAGGTAAAAAGGTAAAGAGAAATTATTCACAACTTAAATACATTTAAAATAAAATGGCAAAGTTTGATAAGTCAGTTTTAGCAAAGTACGGAATCACAGGTACAACTGAGGTTCTCTACAATCCTTCTTATGAGGTATTGTTCAATGAGGAGACTAAGGAAGGTCTCGAGGGTTTTGAGGTTGGTCAGGAGACTGAGCTCGGTGCAGTTAACGTAATGACTGGTATTTACACTGGTCGTTCTCCTAAAGACAAGTTCATCGTTGACGATGCTACATCTCACGACACTGTATGGTGGGATTCTGAGGAGTATCACAACGATAACCACAAGGCAACTCCAGAGGCATGGAACGCTGTTAAGGAGATCGCTAAGAAGGAGCTTTCTAACAAGAAGTTGTTCGTAGTAGATGGTTTCTGCGGTACACACAAGGATACACGTATGAAGGTACGTTTCATCGTTGAGGTAGCATGGCAGGCACACTTCGTAACAAATATGTTCATCCGTCCTCAGAACGAGGCTGAGTTCGATCAGGAGCCAGACTTCATCGTTTACAATGCTTCTAAGGCAAAGGTTGAGAACTGGAAGGAGTTGGGTCTCCACTCAGAGACAGCCGTTGTATTCAACGTAACTTCTAAGGAGCAGGTTATCATCAACACATGGTATGGTGGTGAGATGAAGAAGGGTATGTTCTCTATGATGAACTACTTCTTGCCATTGAAGGGTATGGCTTCTATGCACTGCTCTGCCAACACAGATATGAACGGTGAGAATACAGCTATCTTCTTCGGTCTTTCTGGTACAGGTAAGACTACATTGTCAACAGACCCTAAGCGTAAGTTGATCGGTGACGATGAGCACGGATGGGACGACGAGGGTGTGTTCAACTTCGAAGGTGGTTGCTACGCTAAGGTTATCAACCTCGACAAGGAGTCTGAGCCAGACATCTACGGTGCTATCACACGTGACGCTCTTCTCGAGAACGTAACTGTAGCTAAGGATGGTAAGATTGACTTCGCAGATAAGACTGTTACCGAGAATACTCGTGTATCTTATCCTATCTACCACATCAAGAACATCCAGCGTCCATTCTCTCAGGGTCCAGCTGCTAAGCAGGTTATCTTCCTCTCAGCAGATGCATTCGGTGTATTGCCACCAGTATCTATCTTGAACGCTGAGCAGACTAAGTATTACTTCCTCTCTGGCTTCACAGCTAAGTTGGCTGGTACAGAGCGCGGTATCACCGAGCCTACTCCAACATTCTCTGCTTGCTTCGGTCAGGCATTCTTGGAGTTGCACCCAACTAAGTACGCTGAGGAGTTGGTAAAGAAGATGCAGAAGTCTGGTGCTAAGGCATACTTGGTTAACACAGGTTGGAACGGTACAGGCAAGCGTATCTCTATCCGCGATACACGTGGTATCATCGACGCAATCCTCGACCACTCAATCGACGCAGCTCCTACAAAGACTATCCCATTCTTCAACTTCGTAGTTCCTACACAGTTGGAAGGCGTAGATCCTAAGATCCTCGATCCACGTGATACATACGCTGAGGCTTCTCAGTGGGAGGAGAAGGCTAAGGATTTGGCTGCTCGTTTCATCAAGAACTTCAAGAAGTATGAGACAAACGAGGCTGGTAAGGCTCTCGTTGCTGCTGGTCCACAGCTCTAATTCGACACTTCGAATTTATACTAAATATGGAATCCCGTTTCTTGCAAAAGAAGCGGGATTTCTTCGTTTTTACGCCTCGAAATCACTAAAAAACTTAAAAAATGCGCCTAAAAATGAATAATTTGCATAATAATAAGGAGAAAAGGTCGAGTTTTTAAAGAATTCTCAGTAAATTTGCAGCTAAAAATAAAATAGGATAGAATGAAAAGGAAGTTTTTTGCTTTCATAGCGCTGATTACAGCTACGCTCTCGCTCTCTTCTTGCTTGAGCAGCGATGAAACAACAGTAGAATATACACATGATACAGCCATCACGGCTTTCTCGTTGGGTAGTCTTGACAGATATACCAAAACGAAGGCAGGTAAAGATACCTTGCTCAAAGCTAATGTGCAGGGCTCTGACTATAAATTTTACATAGATCAGGCACGATGCTGGATTTATAATGTAGATTCCTTGCCTTGTGGGGTGAGGGATACTGCCATGTTGGCTACTATCAGCAGCAAGAATAACAGCCCTATTCTCCTGATGGATATCAACAAGCGTGATTCTGTCGCAGCATACTATTCAAGCTCTGATTCCATTAACTTCTCAAAAAAGCCTCGCTATATTAGAGTTTACAGCAGCGACTACTCTGCCTATGCCGAGTATCAGGTTACCGTAAACGTACATAAGGAGTTGCCTTATGAGTTTAAGTGGCATGAGCTGGCTCAGAACAACAGTCAGTTGGCTGCGTTCTCTGATCTGAAGGCTGTAGCTTGTGGTGATTACATCTATGTATTCGGCAAGACAGCCGAGGGTACTAAGGTGCTGAAGTCAGCCATCAATAATGGCAGCGCCTGGTCATCTATTACGATGAACGAAAGCTTAAGTCGTGACGCTTACCAGAGTGCAGTAGCGCTGGATGGCAAACTCTATATCTCAGATGGCGGCAAGGTTTATGCTTCTGCCGATGCTGCAATATGGACAAAGGTTTTTGAAAACGCAGATATCAAGCAGCTCATTGGTGCAAGCAGCAAGAATCTCTATGCTTATACTGCTGCAGGTATCTCTGTTTCAGAAGATAAGGGTGCCAGCTGGAAGGCAGAGAAACTTGATACTGATGCAGACTCTTTGCCAACACAGAATGTCTCAATGAATGTGGCTGGCGTGCTCTCTGCAAAAAATGTGGAGAACGTGATGCTGATGGGTACTCGCGACAAGGCTTTGAATGATACGGTTGCCACCACATGGTTGCGCACGGTTGACTATGATGCAAATGAAGACGGACAGTGGAACTATCTGGAAATCGAAAAAAATAAAAGTGGAAAGATGCCTTGGCTGGATCAGGTAATTACCTGTGCTGCCGATACAGGCTTCGTTGCTTTAGGCAGTAACGGCAAATGGTATAAGAGCCAGGATGCCGGATTGACTTGGAAGCAGGATAAGATGGTTGTTCTGCCTGCTAAGTTTGCTACTGAAGAAGGTCGTTTCGCTTTCTGCCGTGACAAGCAACATTATTATTGGATTATCAGAAACGGATACGTATGGAGAGGACGTTTCAATATAGATGGCTGGAGCAAGGAAGATTAATCATCCTGCTTGCCTTCTTAACTCTGGGCTGTATGGCGGTTCGTGCACAGGACGATCCGCAATATCGCATGGAGATAGGCGCCGGTGTGGGGGTGATGACCTATGAAGGCGACTTTAACGGAAATGTGCTTGGCGACATGCAACCTGCCGGTTTCCTGGTGGGAAGATACAATTTCGACCCCTACAAGGACTTGAAACTGAGCGTGGGCTTTGGAAAAATAAAAGGTTCTTCGGCAAATGTGGATACTTTCTATCCTGATTATGCGGAGAATCCCTATAGTTTCAATCATACGCTGGTGGATATGAATCTGGTGTTTGAGTACAACTTCTGGCCTTACGGAACAGGCAGAGACTATCGCGGAGCCCAGCGCCTGGTTCCTTATATACTGGGTGGCCTGGGAGCAACCTATGTAAAAGGTAACGAGAAAAATGTATTTACAGCCAACGTGCCTTTAGGCATCGGCGCAAAATATAAAGTGAACGAAAGGTTGAACTTGGGACTGGCCTGCACTTTCCATTTCTCGCTCAGCGACGAACTGGATGGCGTGAAAGACCCTTACTGGGTAAAGAGCAGTGGCATTTTCAAGAATACCGACTGCTATTCTACCATAGCCGTTTCGGTGACCTATAGTTTCAGTGCAAAATGTAAAACTTGTAATAAAGAAGAATGATGGACAACTTAGATATGAACAGGATTCCTGAGCACATCGCTATCATTATGGATGGCAATGGTCGCTGGGCAACAGAACGGGGCAAGGAACGTAGCTACGGCCATCAGGCTGGAGTAGATACCGTGCGCCGAATTACATCGGAGTGTACCAGGTTGGGGGTAAAATATCTCACCCTCTATACTTTCTCTACAGAGAATTGGAACCGTCCGGCCGATGAGGTTGCTGCCTTGATGGGACTGGTACTGACTTCGCTCGAAGATGAAATCTTCATGAAGAATAATGTCCGCTTCCGTGTGATAGGCGATTTGAAACGCCTGCCACAACAGGTGCAGGACAAGCTTCAGGAGACCATGGACCATACTGCGAAGAACGATTCGATGACTATGGTAGTGGCATTGAGCTATTCTTCACGATGGGAAATCCTGAATGCTACAAAGAAAATGGTAAAAGAAGCGCTCGAGTCTGGTTTAACCTATGAGCAGATAGAGGATAAACTGACAGAGGAGAACTTCGAAAAGCATCTTGAGACCAGTTTCATGCCAGATCCTGAACTTCTGATACGTACAGGAGGTGAACTCCGTATCAGCAACTATCTTCTTTGGCAGATAGCTTATTCAGAGTTGTATTTCTGTGATACCTTCTGGCCAGACTTCAATGAAGAAGATCTGCACAAGGCAATAGCAAGTTATCAGAACCGCCAACGTCGATTTGGAAAAACCGAGGCACAGGTGGAAGAGGAGGAGAAATAGGAAAACCTCATACAAGCATAGAAAAATCATATTATATATAATAAGGTATAAATGAATAGATTTAAAAAGATTTTCATCCTGCTGTTCGGCGTAATGGCATGCATGCAGATTCAGGCACAAGATAAAATCGTAAATCCTGACATCTCGTATGCTGGTACACCTCGTACCCTTAAGATTGGTGGTATCAATGTTTCGGGTGTTGAGGGCTACGAAGACTATGTTCTCACAGGTATCTCAGGCCTCAGTGTGGGCGACGAGATTACTGTGCCTGGCGACGAGATTACCAATGCCGTAAAGCGCTACTGGAAACATGGACTCTTCTCGAAGGTGGCTATCGCTGCTGACTCTATCGTAGGTGAGAAGCTTTATCTCCATATCTATCTTGCGGTTCGTCCACGTATCTCTAATATCAACTATGTAGGTTTGAAGAAGAGCGAGCGTGAAGATATGGAGCAGAAGTTGGGTATGGTAAAGGGCACTCAGGTAACTCCGAATATGCTCGACCGTGCCAAGATCCTCGCCAAGAAGTATTTCGATGATAAGGGCTTCAAGAACGCTGATATCCAGATTAACCAGCGCGATGATATTGCCAACAAGGGACAGGTAATCCTGGATGTTGTTGTTGACAAGAAAGAAAAAATCAAGGTTCATCAGATAACAATCGATGGAAACGAACAGCTTTCTGACCGCAAGATTAAGGGTGGACTCTTCTCGAAGGGTGCTTTTGCCAAGACGCATGAGGCTGGTAAGTTCGCAACTTTCTTCAAGTCGAAGAAGTTTACCCCTGAGCGTTGGAAGGAAGATAAGCAGAAACTCATCGACAAATATAATGAGTATGGTTTCCGTGATGCTCAGATTCTGGAAGATAGCGTGAGCAACTTCGATGAGAAGCACGTTAATATCTACATCAAGGTAGATGAAGGTAAGAAATACTATATCCGTAACATCTCCTGGGCAGGTAATACCGTTTACTCTTCAGCTTATCTCGAAGCATTGCTCGGTATGAAGAAGGGCGATGTATATAACCAGAAGATATTGGGTAAGCGCCTGAATGAAGATGATGACGCTGTTTCTAACCTCTACTATAATAATGGTTATGTGTTCTCTCGTATCGAACCGACTGAAATCAATATTGATGGCGATTCTATCGATTTGGAGATGCGCGTAACAGAGGGACCTCAGGCTTATCTGAGCCATGTACGTATCAATGGTAATACCCGTCTTTACGAAAACGTAGTGCGCCGTGAACTTCGTACCAAGCCAGGCGACCTTTTCTCTAAGGATGCTCTGATGCGTTCGGCTCGTGAACTTGCTTCTATGGGACACTTTGATCCTGAGAAGGTTAGCCCGGATGTAAAGCCTAATCCTGAAGATGGTACGGTTGATGTAAACTGGAACCTGGAGCAGAAGAGTAACGACCAGATTGAGTTCTCGCTCGGTTGGGGTCAGACGGGTGTCATCGGACGTGTGGGCTTGAAGCTCAACAACTTCTCTATGGCAAACCTCTTCAACAAAAACAAGGAGCATCGTGGTATCATGCCTATCGGTGATGGTGAGGTGCTGAGTATCGGTGCACAGACCAATGGTACCTACTATCAGAGCTATAACGTAAGCTACTCTACCAACTGGTTTGGTGGCAAGCGCCCTATCCAGTTCAGCGTAGGTGCATACTACAGTAAGAGTACCGACGTGTCAAGCAACTATTACAATAGTGCAGCCATGTACAACTATCAGAGTTACTTATATGGCTATGGTTCTAGTTACTATAACAACTATGAGAATTATTACGATCCAGACAAGTATATCCAGATGGTGGGTGTAAGCCTCGGTTGGGGTAAGCGCCTCCGTTGGCCGGATGATTATTTCACCTTGTCTGTACAGTTGGCTTACCAGCGCTACATGATGAAGAACTGGAGCTATATGTTGATGACCAACGGTAATGCGAACAACTTGAACTTGACCATCGCATTGAACCGAACATCAACCGATAACCAACTCTTCCCACGTCGTGGTTCTGAGGTTGAGGCAAGTGTCAACCTTACTCCACCATGGAGTGCGTTCGACAACAAGGACTACAAGAATCTTGCCAACGATTCTAAGTCGCCAACCTATTCTGCTGAGCAGCAGGAGAAGTACAGATGGATTGAATACCATAAGTGGAAGTTCAAGGCAAAGACTTATACCGCACTCACAGAGGGTCAGAAGTGCTTCGTGTTGATGACCCGTGTAGAACTCGGTTTGCTCGGTTCTTATAACAAGTACAAGAAGAGTCCGTTCGAGACCTACTATGTGGGTGGTGACGGTATGAGTGGATACTCATCATATTATGGTGAGGAAACAATCGGACTCCGCGGTTATGAGAATGGTTCTGTATCTTACAGTCCTACAACCGGTTACTATGCTTATGCATACGACCGCTTCTCATTGGAGCTTCGCTATCCATTCCTCTTAGGTAACACAACTATTTATGGTTTGACCTTCGTAGAGGCTGGTAACGCCTGGTATGAAACCAAGAAGTTCAACCCATTCAGCATGAAACGTAGTGCCGGTGTCGGTGTACGTATCTTCTTGCCTATGGTTGGTCTGATGGGTATTGACTGGGCTTACGGTTTCGATACCGTATGGAATGGTAGCTCATATAAGAAGGGTGGAAGCCAGTTCCACTTCATCTTAGGTCAGGAATTCTAAAAATGGGTTTTATGAAGAAAATAGTATTGATGCTGATGATGGCTGTAGCAGCCATCTCAGCACATGCACAGAAATATGCATTGATAGATATGGAGTACATCTTGAAGAATGTACCCGCTTATGAGCGTGCCAACGAGCAGCTGAATCAGGTAAGCCGCAAATGGCAGGCTGAGGTAGAAGCTCTTAACACAGAGGCAAGCACCATGTATAAGAACTATCAGAACGAGGTAGTGTTCCTTTCCCAGGAGCAGAAGAAGGCTAAGCAGGATGCCATCATGCAGAAAGAGAAGGAGGCTAGCGATTTGAAGAAAAAATATTTTGGTGCAGAAGGCGACCTCTATAAGATGCGTGAGGCATTGATGGGACCTATTCAGGAAGAGATTTATACAGCCGTAAAAGAGATTTCAGACCTGCGCGGATATTCGCTTGTTCTCGATAGAGCTAGCAACAGCGGCATCATCTTTGGCTCTCCTAAGATAGATATTAGCAACGAAGTGCTCCAAAAATTAGGTTATTCCAAATAATAATTGTATATTTGCAGCCGGTAAGTATATCTGCCAATGGTTGGCAGCATGAAAACTTCATTTAGAAATTAATAATTAAAAAGAATAGAACAATGAAAAAGCTTATTTTAATGTTGATGCTCTGTGCACCAATGACAATGATGGCTCAGAAGTTTGGTAAAGTAAATACTCAGCAGATTATGCAGTCTTTGCCAGATGTAGCTAAGGCTAATGGCGAGATGGAAGCTCTCCAGAAGCAGAAGGAGAATGACTTGAAGTCTATGCAGGATGAGTTCCAGCGTAAGGCTGACGAGTATCAGAAGGGGTCCAGCACAATGAACGCTACAGCAAAGCAGCAGAAGGAAACTGAGTTGCAGACTCTCCAGCAGAAAATTCAGCAGGCTTACCAGGATGGTCAGCAGGAGTTGCAGAAGAAGAGCAGCGAACTCATGCAGCCTATCGTAGCAAAGGTACGTACAGCTATCGAGGCTGTAGGCAAGGCTGGCAACTACACCTTCATCTTCGAGGATGGTGCAGCTGTATATACAGGTACTAACGTAGTAGACGTTACTAAGGAAGTACAGGCTAAGATTAAGTAATCAAGGCAAATAAAAAGAATATAGATTGAGGGCAGGCAGAAGTGCTTGCCCTTATTTCTCATTTTCAATAACGAGGTATTTATAAGGTATTCATCATAAACGGTATCACTCATCATGAAAAAGAATCTCTTATTTCTGGCTTTTGCTCTCATCTCTTTGACTGTTTCAGCCCAGCATACAACGCCTGCAGCAAAGGTTCAGCAACAACAGATTGCTGTATCTGCTCCTTTGCATTTTGGCTACTTTAGTTTTGATAAGGTTTTTCATACTATGCCTGGTTACGCTATAGCCAAGCATAATATGGATGAACTCCGTGAGAAATACGATGCAGAAACGAAACGTGTAGAAACTGAGTTTAATGCTAAGTATGAGGAATTTCTTGATGGACAGCGCACTTATGCCAAGACAATCCTGGAGAAACGTCAGGCTGAATTGCGTGAATTGATGGAGAAAAATATTGCCTTCAAGGCTGAGGCTACCCGCCTGTTGCAGCAAGCAGAGAATGATGCTTATGCTCCGCTCAAAGCAAAAATAAACGAGGAAGCTAAAAAGATTGGCAAGCAGAAGGGCTTTGCCTTTATCATCAATACAGACAATAATGCAGCTCCTTATCTCAACGAAGAGATGGGGGAGGATATTACAGCTTTGCTGGAGGAGACTTTGAAATGATGTTGCCTTCTAATCCCGGACCAATCGGTGTCTTTGATTCTGGTTATGGCGGACTGACCATCCTGCATGGGTTGCGCCAGACGATGCCTCAGTATGATTATATGTACTTGGGTGATAACGCTCGTGCTCCTTATGGCTCGCGTTCGTTTGAGGTGGTTTATAAGTTCACACGCCAGGCTGTGCTTAAACTTTTCTCTATGGGGTGTCATCTCGTTATCCTGGGATGTAATACGGCTTCGGCTAAGGCACTACGTTCTTTGCAGCAGCGCGATATTCCTGAGTTGGATCCCAGCAGAAGAGTTCTGGGTATTATCCGCCCTACTGCCGAAGTAATTGGTACTATTACCAAGAGTAATCACGTGGGACTTCTGGCTACAGAAGGTACTATTAAAAGCCAAAGTTATAATATGGAAATTTCGAAACTTTGGCCAGAGATTCAGGTGAGTGGCGTGGCTTGTCCGCTTTGGGCTGCCATCGTGGAAGCCAATGAAGCAGATAGTCCGGGAGCTGATTATTTCGTAAAGAAACGCATCGACCAGCTGATGCTGAAGGACGCTGATATTGATACCATTATTTTGGGTTGCACGCATTATCCGCTTCTTATGAGCAGCATTGTGAAGAATCTTCCTGATGGCGTAAGAGTGGTTCCGCAAGGACAATATGTAGCAAACAGTCTGAAAGATTATCTGAAGCGCCATCCGCAGATGGAACAGATGATAACCAAAACAGGCTCTTGCCGATATCTCACAACAGAGAGTGAGGATAAATTCAAGGAATCTGCACAGATTTTCCTTCATGAACAGGTGGAGGTTACACATGTAGATCTTGAATAGTTTATAGTTAATAATTTATAGTTAATAGTTATGCAAGAAACAAGACAAAACCGTATATCAAGACTTCTCCAGAAGGAGTTGAGTCTTATCTTCCAGTCACAAACTCGCATGATGCATGGTGTGATGGTAAGTGTTACTAAGGTTAGAGTAAGTCCAGATCTCAGTATCTGTACTGCTTACTTGAGTGTGTTCCCTTCTGAAAAAGGAGAGGAGATTTTGAAGAATATCAATGCAAATGAGAAGACGATCCGTTTCGACTTGGGTAAAAAAGTGAGAAACCAGTTACGTATTATTCCAGAACTCCGTTTCTTCCTTGATGATAGTCTCGATTATTTGGAACACATTGATGAACTCTTGAAAAAGTAAAAGAGTAAGGAAGTAAAAAGACAAGGGAGTTAAGACGGCAATTCTTGACTCCCTATACTGTTATATAAATAAGGTAAGATAGAATTATGAATTTCCCATTCTTTATAGCTCGCAGGTATCTTTTCTCAAAGAAGAGTACGCACGTCATCAACGTCATCAGTTCTATTTCTGTAATAGGAGTGGCGGTAGCTACGATGGCTCTGGTCATCGTTCTGAGTGTTTTTAACGGCTTCCATGACCTGGTAGCTTCACTCTTTACGAGTTTTGATCCACAACTCAAGGTTGTGCCTGTTGAGGGAAAGACTGCACCTGCAGATGATCCTATTCTTACTAAGATTCGTCTTTTGCCGCAGGTAGATGTTGCAACAGAAACCGTAGAAGATCAAGCTCTTGCAATCTATAATGATCATCAGGCTATGGTGAAAATCAAGGGTGTAGATGATAATTTTGCAGAACTTTCTCATATTACAGATATTTTATATGGTGATGGTTCCTTCTCCTTGCATGCTGCCAATCTGGAATATGGAACAGTAGGTATCCGTCTTGCCCAGAATTTAGGCATAGGAGCACAATGGGATGGTTTCCTGAAAATCTATGCTCCTAAAAAGGAAGGACAGCTGGATATGACTAACCCTGGTGATGGCTTTGTTGTTGACTCGCTCAACTCTCCTGGCGTACTTTTTGCCGTTAAACAGGCTAAGTATGATAAAAACTACATCATCACTTCTATCTCATTTGCCCGTAATCTCTTTGGTCAGCAAGGTATGCTCTCTGATTTGGAATTACGCTTGAAACCGGGTAGCAATCTGGATGCTGTAAAGGCTGAGATGCAGCAGATAGCCGGTAATAAATATAAAGTGCTTGACAGATTTGAACAACAGGAAGATACCTTTAAAATTATGTCGATAGAGAAGATGATTGCTTATATCTTCCTGACCTTTATCTTAGTTGTTGCATGTTTCAATATCATCGGGTCGCTTTCTATGCTTATTATTGATAAGAAAAATGATGTAGTGACTCTTCGTAATCTTGGAGCTAACGATAAGCAGATTACCAGAGTATTTCTTTTTGAAGGTAGAATGATAGCTGTGATAGGTGCTGTTATCGGTATTGGATTGGGCTTGCTCCTCTGCTTTTTGCAGCAGCAATATGGATTTGTACGTCTGGGAGATTCTGAAGGCTCCTTTATTGTTGATGCTTATCCGGTAAGTGTCCATTACTCAGATGTTGCCATTATCTTCGTTACTGTAATTGCTGTAGGTTGGCTTGCTGTATGGTATCCTGTAAGAGCGCTGAGTAAAAGGCTGTTGAGTTAAAACCTACAGAATTTCTTATACTTGGGTGCATATACTAAAAGAAATGGCATGAATCTTTCATGGGGGATTCATGCCATTTCTTGTTCTAATTGATTTTTTATTTTTTCCTGATGAGTGTAAGACCATCGCGTAGTGGCAAGATAACAACCTCTACCCTAGGATCTTTTGCTATTAAATCATTGAAAGCCCGAATGCCTTGAGTCTGGTGGTCTCGGTCGTAGGCAGGATCGATGACGTGACCATCCCAAAGAGTATTGTCTGCAAGGATGTAGCCTCCAGGGTTCAGGATGCTCATAACCATTTCATACGTTTCTATATAGGTACGCTTATCGCCATCAACAAAAGCCATATCGAATTTTACGCCTAGTTGGGGCGCTTCTATGTTGGCATCACCGATGCGGAAGTCAATCTTATCGGCAACATTCGAACCTTCTATCCAGGGACGGGTAAAATCTTCCATCTCATCATTGATTTCGAAAGTGTAGAGTTTTCCACCTTCCTGCAATCCCTGGGCCAGGCAGATAGCACTATAGCCACTAAATGTGCCTACTTCCAGAATATTCTTCGGGCGAATCATCTCTACAAGCATCTTGAGAAGTCTGCCCTGAATATGGCCGCTAGCCATACGTCCATGGATAGTATGTATATTGGTGGCGCGGTAAAGACGATACAGATAATCGCCTTCAGGCTCTATATGCTGGCAGATATATTTGTCTATGAGTTCAGTCTCTGTCATAATCTGATGAATTTAGAGTAACGGAAATCTTACTCTTCTGTTTCTTTCTGTGCTAAGATTCCTGAAATGGCAAGTTCGTAAGAAGCCAGACCGAAACCGCAGATTACGCCCAGGCAAGCACAGGAAATATATGAATGATGGCGGAACTCTTCACGTTTATGCACATTAGAGATGTGTACTTCAACGCAAGGGCATTTCAAACTGCGAATACAATCCTGCAAGGCGATGCTGGTATGAGTATAGGCGCCAGCATTGAGTACTACACCATCATAGGAAAAACCTACTTCCTGCAGCTTGTTGATTAACTCGCCTTCAATGTTGCTCTGAAAGTACTCTATCTCAATATCAGGGAATTTCGCTTTCAGCTTAGGCAGATAACTCTCGAAAGAATTGCTACCATAAATACCCGGTTCTCTTACACCAAGAAGGTTCAAGTTTGGACCATTAATAATTTGTATCTTCATATTTACTTGATTTTTAATCGTAATCCATATTTTTTTCGTATCTTTGCGGCAGAGATCTTTTGTACTCTCCTGTCTTATGCAAAGACGATGCAAAGATACAATAAATTAAGGAAACTGACAAAAAATGAGGAATGAAATTATAAAGAACTATATGAGATACCTCAAGTTGGGGCGTAATTTCTCCAAAAATACGTTGGATGCCTATTACCATGACTTGAATTTTCTCTTGGAGTATGCTGATAAGAACAATTTGGTGCTGACGGAAATGAAATTGGAAGACTTGGAGAATTTTTCTGCAAGTTTGCATGATCGTGGTGTTTCTGCTCGTTCACAAGCTCGGATTTTGAGCGGAATCCGTTCTTTCTACCGGTATCTGGTGCTCGATGATTATATAAAAGACGATCCGACCGAATTACTGGTTTCTCCCCAAATAGGAAAGCATTTGCCGGAGTATTTATCTGTAGAAGAGGTTGACATGCTTGAAGCGGCTATCGATTTGGAAAAATGGGAGGGACAGCGTAATAAGGCGATTATAGAAACCCTGTTCTCCTGTGGCCTTCGCGTTTCGGAACTTGTGAATCTAAAGAAAAGCGATGTGTTTGAAGAAGAAAAGTTTATTAGGGTCATAGGTAAAGGTAACAAGGAACGCATCGTTCCTATTTCTGGTAAGGCTCTGAAAGAAATCAATCTTTGGTATATAGACCGGAATCTGATGACAATCAAGCCAGGTGAGGAAGACTATGTCTTCTTGAATCGTAGAGGTGCTCATCTCACACGCAATATGATACTTATCATGATAAAAAATGCGGCTTATGATGCAGGAATCAAGAAAACCATTTCTCCTCATACTTTACGCCATAGTTTTGCTACAGCCTTGTTGAAAGGTGGAGCCGATCTGAGAGTAATTCAGGCCTTGTTGGGGCATGAAGATATTGGAACCACAGAGATTTATACTCATCTTGAAACTTCAGATTTGCGCAGAGCTATCTTGGAACATCATCCTCGAAATATCAAATATAGTGAAGAAAACCAAGTGCTTGATTCTGATAAAACAGACAAAAGATGCCCGAATAACAGATAAAGCACAAGGAATTGACGTTTTTTATATAGGAATATGACAAAATCTGAAAAAATATGAGTAACTTTGCAGCCGCAAAATAATGAATATCAATAATTAATAGAAATAAAGTAAGAAAATATGGCATATTTGTTTTCATCAGAATCAGTTTCTGAAGGACATCCAGATAAAGTGGCTGATCAGATTTCAGATGCATTGCTTGACCAGTTTTTGGCTTACGATGACCACGCTCATTGCGCCATCGAAACCTTTTGTACTACTGGTCAGGTAGTAATCATGGGTGAGGTTCGCTCTAACGTTTATGTTGATTTGCAGAACATTGCCCGCAAGACTATCAAGAAAATCGGTTATACCAAGAGCGAATATCAGTTTGACGGCGACTCTTGTGGTGTGCTTACTGCTATCCATGAACAGAGCGATGATATTAACCGCGGTGTAAGTCGTGAGGAGGATGATAATCAGGGTGCAGGCGACCAGGGTATGATGTTCGGTTATGCTACTACGGAAACCGAAAATTATATGCCGGTATCACTTGACTTGGCTCAGCTCATCATGCGTGTACTTGCAGATATCCGCAAGGAGGGCAAGGTGATGACTTATCTCCGTCCAGACTCTAAGAGCCAGGTAACTATCGAATACTCAGACGATAATATCCCACAGCGCATCGATACCATCGTAGTTTCTACCCAGCATGATGATTTTATCAAGAAGGCAAATGGTGAGGACGATGATGATGCTATGCTGGCAAAGATTCGTGAGGATGTAATCAATATCCTGATTCCAAGAGTAAAGACTCACCTGAGTGATAAGGTGTTGGCTCTCTTCAATGATGACATCAAGTACTTCGTAAACCCTACAGGTAAGTTTGTGATTGGTGGTCCTCATGGAGATACAGGTCTTACCGGTCGTAAGATCATTGTAGATACTTATGGAGGTAAGGGTGCTCATGGTGGTGGTGCCTTCTCAGGTAAGGATAGCAGTAAGGTTGACCGTTCGGCTGCTTATGCTGCCCGTTATATTGCAAAGAATATGGTTGCTGCCGGTGTTGCAGATGAAATGTTGGTTCAGGTAAGTTATGCTATCGGCGTGGCAGAACCGGTTAGTATCTATGTAAATACTTACGGCAGAAGCCATGTGAATATGACTGACGGCGAGATTGCAAAGAAAATTGCAGAAATGTTTGATCTTCGTCCTAAAGCAATTGAGCGCCAGTTGAAGTTGCGCCAGCCAATGTTCCAGGAAACTGCGGCATATGGACACATGGGACGTAAGAATGAGATAGTAGAGAAAACCTTCACCAGCCGATATCATGAGGCTAAAACTGTGAAGGTAGAACTCTTTACATGGGAAAAATTAGATAAGGTAGACGAAATCAAGAAAGTTTTCGGACTTTAAGGAATGGTGCAACAGGCAGATTCGATACAGACAGATGCCGCACTTGAGGCTGAATCGCAACAGCAAGTGCTCAGGCAACATAGCAGCCAGCTCACACCCAAAGAGGTGTTGAGCTGGTTGCCTAAGAATGCAACGCCAGCTCAGCAGGACTCCATGATTAGGGCACATATCAAGCCCAGTGAGATTCATTGGAGCAAGATGCCGGATACATTACACTTGCCAGGACATAAGGCAGGTAAGAGTTTTAGGGATGTAAGTTTGCCACAATATTATCGTGAGTCATTCTTTTCAAAAGATTCTCTGTTTCATCCGGAATTAAAGGGTGGACGCTTAGGGGTGGCAGGTGATCCTGTTCCCTATACGGTAGCTGGTGATAGCTTTATTACTTCATTGCTGTTGGTCTGTTTTCTCTTGGCTTGTATAGCATTCTCTAAATCTAAGCATTTTGTTATACGCCAGGCAAAAACCTTCTTCCGTACTCCACGCATCGGTACAACAGAGGTGACGGAGACCAGTTCTGAAGTAAGATACCAGTTCTTCTTCGTGTTGCAGACCTGTCTTTTGCTGGCAATCGGGTATTTCATTTATTCGAAAGCATCTATCAGCGATACGTTTATCGTAGACCAATATCAGGTAATCAGTATATATGCTGGTTGTATGGGGGGCTATTTCTTGTTGAAGGCGTTCCTCTATGTGATTTCTGGTTGGGTATTCTTTGAAAAGAAAAAAAATGTACAATGGCTCAAGGCATACTTGTTCCTTATATCATGTCAAGGAGTGGCCTTGTTCCCAATGGTGATGCTTTTGTCGTATTTCGATTTCCCATTGCAAATTGCAGTGATATACACGTTGACTATCCTTGGATTAGTTAAATTGTTGGCTTTTTTGAAGGCTTACATTATCTTTTTTAGAAGAAATGGCGTGTTTCTGCAAATATTTTTGTACTTTTGTGCCCTTGAAGTGATACCCTTGTTCGCTCTTTGGGGTGGACTTGTGTTAATCAGTCATTATTTGAAAATAAACTTTTAAGACAAAATGATAAAGAAAATTTTAGTTTCTCAGCCAAAACCTGCAAGTGAGAAGTCTCCTTACTTCGATATCCAGGCTCAATATGGAGTAGAATGCGTGTTCCGTCCATTCTTTAAGGTAGAGGGGCTCTCTTCTAAAGAATTCCGTCAGCAGAAAATAAATTTGCTTGACTATACTGCAGTCGTATTTACATCTCGTCATGCAGTAGACAACTACTTTAAATTAGCTAAGGAGATGCGTATCACAATTCCTGAAGATATGAAATATTTCTGTGTGATAGAGACTATCGCTCTCTACATTCAAAAGTATGTTCAGTATCGCAAGCGTAAGGTGTTCTTTGGTGATACAGGTAAAATTGATGGGTTGATGGGACAGATGGCTCGCCATAAAACCGAGAAATATCTGGTACCATTAAGCAGTGTTCATAATGATGATATTGCCAACTTGCTTGATGAGAAAAAACTCAATCATACAGAATGTGTAATGTATCGTACTGTAAGCAATGATTTCTCAGAAGAGGAAATCAAGAACTTCGATTATGATATGATGCTTTTCTTTAGCCCAACAGGTGTCAAGGCTCTGAAGAAGAATTTCCCTAATTTTGAACAAGGGAATATTGCTGTTGGCGCTTTTGGTCCTGCTACAGCAAAAACGGTTGAAGATGAGGGCTTACGCCTTGATCTGGAGGCTCCTAATAAAGCTTTTCCATCTATGACAGGTGCCTTGGCAGATTATCTGAAACGTCATAATAAATAGGAAATATTTAATAGAATAGATATGTCAACAGACAGAAATAAAACATTCGGAAAGAAAGAGCATCTATGTAAACTGACACTTATAGAACAGCTCTTTGGAGGTGGTGCTAAAGCAATGACGGCATGGCCTATGAGAATGGTGTTTCTTCTTGTTGACAAGAAAGATGAGCAAGCCCCTTCTGTTCAAGTTCTTATCAGTGTATCAAAGCGTTATTTTAAGCACGCAGTAAAACGCAATCGGGTAAAGCGCCAGATACGTGAAGCTTTTCGTTATCAAAAACAAGAGCTGGAGACTTGTATGCAGAATTATGTTGGAAAACAATTGCTTGTGGCTTTTGTTTGGCAAACAGAACAATTGCAGCCTTCAAAGCTGGTTTCAACCAAAATGACTAAACTTTTGGATAGATTGGTTGATAATATCAAGGAGATGCAATCTGAAACAGTCATGAAAGAGAGCAGTTTATGATGAAGATTCTCTTTATGATAGCACATGGCATGAGAAAGGTGTTGGTATGGATTCTTATACTGCCGATATTGTTTTATCAGAAGTGTATTACTCCTTATACGCCACCTTCCTGTCGCTTTCAGCCCACTTGCTCAGAGTATGCGAGACAAGCCATCCTGAAGCATGGTCCCTTTAAGGGACTGGCTTTGGCTGTTTGGCGCATCTTAAGATGCAATCCTTGGGGTGGTTCGGGTTATGATCCCGTACCGTAAGTTTCCGACTGTATTGTTGGGCCCCTTATACATATTATATAATATAATAAAAAATCATATTCTATGGCAAAAAATTTTGTTGAAGAATTGAAATGGCGTGGTATGCTGGCGCAGATAATGCCAGGTACTGAGGAATATCTCAACACCCACATGGTGTCTGCCTATCTCGGAACCGACCCTACTGCAGACTCTCTGCACATCGGTCACCTTTGTGGTATCATGATGTTGCGCCACTTGCAGCGTTGTGGCCATAAGCCTTATCTCCTCGTCGGCGGTGCCACGGGTATGATTGGCGACCCTTCTGGCAAGAGCCAGGAGCGCAATCTTCTCGATTCAGAGACTCTCTATCATAACCAGGAAGCTATCAAGAAGCAGGTATCTAAGTTCCTCGACTTCGATGGCAATGAGCCTAACAAGGCGGAGTTGGTGAACAACTACGACTGGATGAAGGACTTCACCTTCCTTGATTTCGCTCGTGTGGTTGGTAAGCATATCACTGTAAACTACATGATGGCGAAGGATAGCGTGCAGAAGCGCTTGAACGGTGAGGCTCGCGACGGCTTGTCTTTCACTGAGTTCACCTATCAGTTGCTCCAGGGCTACGACTTCCTCTATCAGTATGAGAAGTATGGTGTTCGTCTCCAGTTGGGTGGTAATGACCAGTGGGGTAACATGACTACCGGTACTGAGCTGATTCACCGTACATTGGGTAACGATGCAGAGTGCTTCTGCCTCACTTGCCCATTGATTACCAAGGCAGACGGCAAGAAATTCGGTAAGACAGAGAGCGGTAACATCTGGTTGGACCGTAACCGCACTACTCCTTACGCTTTCTACCAGTTCTGGTTGAACGTAAGCGATGATGATGCCGAGAAGTACATCAAGATCTTCACTGACCTTGACAAGGAGACTATTGATGCCCTCGTAGAGGAGCACAAGCAGGATCCAGGTCGCCGTGTACTCCAGAAGCGTTTGGCTGAGGAGGTTACCATAATGGTTCATTCTCAGGAGGATTTGGATATGGCTATCGCTGCCAGCAACATCCTCTTCGGTAAGGCTACCAAGGAGAACTTGGCACAGCTCGATGAGGCAACATTGAACGATGTATTTGCCAATGTACCTCACTACGACCTCGACAAGAACTTGCTCGGTGGTACAGCTGTTGACCTCTTCAACCAGGAAGGTATGCAGATCTTCCCAAGTAAGAGCGAGATGCGTAAGCTCGTTAAGGGTGGTGGCGTTTCACTCAACAAGGAGAAGCTCAATGCATTCGACCAGGTAATTACTGCTGATGACCTGATTGACGGTAAGTATCTTTTGGTTCAGAAAGGTAAGAAGAACTACTTCTTGATTACCGTTAAGTAATCGTTAAAAGTATTGAAAATATTTGGTAGTGGAGAAAAAATCCACTACCTTTGCATTCGATTTGCTTGTCCTATGGTGTAATGGTAGCACTACAGTTTTTGGTTCTGTCAGTGGTGGTTCGAATCCGCCTGGGACAACAGGTCATAAATAACCCTTCAAGTCTTTGCGGATTTGAAGGGTTATTTTGTTATATAAGAGTTTAGTTTAGGTAGAGAAGGTTTATGCAAGAGATAGACTTGATATTTCAGCAGTATTATCGTCCGCTATGTCTTTATGCCACTCATTATCTGCATGATATCGATGAGGCTGAAGACGTGGTGCAGGATTGTTTTGTGAAATTGATAAGTAGAAGCATCATGCCGGAAAACATCAAGGCTTTCTTATATATCTCTGTGCGCAATGCCTGTATCGACCTGTTGCGCTACCAGTCTCCGATAGATACGGAGATTTCTCCTACCGATTTATGTGGCGTGATTTCTGATGACCAGGCACAGGAAAGTTCTTTCCGGGAGGCAGAATTGTGGACGGCTATCGAGTTATTACCCGAACGATGCAGGGAAATCTTCCTGATGAGCAAGCGTGACGGAATGACTTATCGGGAGATAGCTGAAGAACTGAACCTGTCGGAAAAGACCGTGGAGCATCAGATTTCCAAGGCTTTAAAGACCTTACGAGGCAAGAAAGATGATTTTCTTGCAGATTTTTTCTATATTTTACCTTTCATCCATGGGGGTATTCTGTAATTCTTGCGTTATAGCAATAAAAGAATGAATAAAAGTACAGTTATGAAAGGTAAAGAGATTATTTTTGCGCTCTCAATTCTTGCCTTGCCAGCTCCAACGTTGGCAGGCACGCCGAAGATGATGGTGGAGGCTCAGACTTCTACCACCATCCGTCAGCAGATGGATTGGCTGCACCGCATCAGGAAAATCAACTTCGTCTATGATTCATCGCTTGATGGGGAATTGAACATCAAGTATAATGGACCAGATATCCAGCATCTTCCGGTGAAGAAGGCACTGAAGGCGCTTTTCGAGCAAACTCATATTCTATATAATATTAATGCGAACTATGTGATATTGAAGCGAAAACCCGTACAACAAATATCAACATCTTACACGAATATCAATCACAAAGTTCAGCAGGTTCAGCGTCGCCACACTCTCAGCGGATATGTCCGTGATGAGAGTGGCGAATCGCTGATTAATGCCACCATCTATGATCTGACGGATGGCATCGGTACAACCACCAATGAATATGGTTTCTTTTCGCTTACCCTGCCTGAAGGCGAGCACCAGCTTCGCTTTTCGTATGTGGGCTATGCCGACAAGGTAGAGAAGCTGAATCTCTCGAAAGATATGCATCATAATATGGCACTCCGTGTTGATGGTAAATTGCCTGAGGTGGTGGTGGATGGCGATTTGAACTCTCCGCTTCTTACTACGCAAACCGGCAAGCGTTCCTTTTCGAACAAGGATATCAAGACAGAGTTTGCCCTGATGTCTTCACCGGATGTGGTGAAGACCCTGCAGCGTGTGAGTGGAGTGGCAGAAGGACAGGAGTTGGCAAGCGGACTCTATGTGCATGGCGGCAATGGTGATGAGAACCTTTATCTGATAGATGGTACTCCGCTTTATGATACGAATCATGCGCTGGGGCTTTTCTCCAGTTTTAATGCCGATGTGGTGAAGAATGTGGATTTCTACAAGAGCGGCTTTCCTGCACGATATGGTGGAAGATTGTCGTCGGTGGTGGATGTGCGTACAGCCGATGGAAACATGAATCAGTTTCATGGTGCCTATCGCATCGGACTGCTCGATGCCAGTGTGCAGTTTGAGGGACCTATCCGGAAAGGCAAGACCTCTTATAATATAGGTATGCGCCGTTCCTGGATGGATCTGCTGTCCCGTCCCTTGACCAAGGCTTTCTCTGAGCCAGACGACAAACTTTCGATAGGTTATTACTTCATGGACCTGAATGCCAAGGTAACCCACCGTTTCAACGACCGTTCGAAGATAGACTTGAGTCTCTATCACGGAAAAGACAGTTGGGACGTGAAGGATGATTATGATGAAAGTAAGGTGGATGGGTATCAACCCAACCAAAGCTATGACAAGGACTTGTCGAAGTCGCAGCTGGATTGGGGAAACTTTAATGTTGCACTCAATTGGAACTACCTGTTCTCTCCGAAGCTCTTTTCAAACATTACAGCGGTGTATTCCCATAATCGTTCCAAGTTGTATTCCTTTGATGATTATCGTTACATCAATCCTTCGGGAGAGAATGCCACTTCTGTCACTCACTTGGAGCATGGTTATACCTCAACGATTTATGATGCGGGCTATCGTCTGGCATTCGATTACCATCCGAACCCTCGTCATCATTTCCGTTTTGGAAGCGACTATACGATGCATCTCTTTCGCCCCCAGACAGCTATGAAATTGGATTATACTGGATATGAGGGAAATGCATCAGCCCAAGTTGATACCATCCGAATGAATAGTAGTAATCGTCATGTGGCGCATGAGTGGACGGCATACGCAGAGGATGAAATCAATATCAACCGCAACTGGAGTATGAATGTTGGCTTCAATATGGGCCTTTTTCATATCAGTAATAAGAACTTCTTGAATATCGACCCACGTTTTGCCCTGAAATATCAACTGAGCAATGAGGTGTCGCTGAAGGCTTCCTTTACTCAGATGACCCAGTATGTGCATAAGGTCTCTAACAGCTACTTGTCCTTGCCTACGGATTATTGGGTACCGACTACCCGAAATCTGAAGCCAATGCGTTCTTATCAGTTTGCGGCAGGAATCTATGCCCAGCCCAACCGCCATTGGCTTCTGTCGCTCGAAGGCTATTACAAGTTGTCCAAGCATCTGCTTCAATACAGCAGTTGGGTAGGCATAGAGCCGCCTGCTGAGCATTGGGATTCGCAAGTGATGGATGGCAAGGGGCTCTTCTATGGCGTTGAGGCTGATGCCACTTATCGCACCAATCATCTGACTTTGAGTGGTTCTTATACGCTCTCTTGGAACAAGCGAAAGTATGATGACTTCTATCAGGATTGGTATTACGACAAGTTTGACAACCGCCATAAGTTGAATCTGTCCTTGCGGTATGCGTTTAACAAGAAGGTGAGTTGCTTTGCGGTCTGGAACTATCACACGGGCAATCGTGCCACGGTGCCAACCCAGTTGGCGGCATTGCCAATCTTGCCAGATCAAGAAGGCAAGTATTGCGGGAATTGGTGGAATTGGTCGAATTCCGCCTCTTATGTCTATGCCATCCCCAATAATTTGACGCTTCCAGCTTATCATCGCTTGGACTTGGGATTCGATTTCCGTCATGTCACCAAGCATGGACATGAGCGCATTTGGAATTTGAGCATCTATAATGCTTATTGCCATCTCAACTCGATGTACGTCAAGGTGGACTATAATGGGGTTACGCAGCAGTTTGAGGCGAAAAACAAGGGATTTATTCCAATAATACCTTCATTTAGCTATACTATCAAGTTTTAAAACAAAAGAAATTTCATTGGATATGAATACAAATCATAGAAGAATAAAAATCAATGTAAGTTGGAGATGGGGACTGTTCTTCTGTTTGATGAGCGTGGTCTTTTCTTCTTGCATAGATGATTTTGATGTGAAGAAGCTGCAAGATACTCCCCGATTGGTACTTTATTGTTTTCCTACGGAGGGAGACACCACACTTATCGTTGTAACGAAAAGCTTGCCCGTTTCTTCGTTCAAAGGAGATATAGATACCCAATCACGCTTGCCCGTGGATGCAAGTGTCGTATATAAGGTAAATGGAATGCCACAGGAGGTGAAACGTATTGAAAACATAAAGGAAGCGCAGTCCTTTTCTCAAGTTTCCTATAGTTGGCTTCTTTCTACCCTAATAGGACAGTATTATGCCGTAGGAAAGCAGAAGGCTGGAGATAAGATTGAGGTCCAGGTATCGGCAGATGGTCTCTCCGAGGTTTCTGCTTCGACTTCCATTCCCGAGAAGGTTGATGTAAATATAGGTGACATCCATTTGAAAGAGAAATCGTCGGATCATGATGTTTATTTCTCGGTAGATAAGTTGGAAGCGACTTTTAGTGACCCTGCTTCAACCACGGATTATTATTCTGTGAAGGTAACTCGCAAGCAGAAATATGGAAACTTGAAAGGTGTTCCCAAAGAAGGCAATAGATGGCAACATGATGTTTATGCTAATAATTACCAAGATTACCTTAATTATTTGGGTAGGGAGGATGAATATGAATGGTGTTTTGATAGTTTGGCATCAAATATTGTTTGGCCTGAGATGGTGACCACCAGTGAACCATTGATTAACAAGAAGTCAGAGTTGGATAATGATTTCGGCTTTGACGAATACAAATACTTTGATGATGTTTATATCTTCAATGACCGGACGATAAATGGACAGACCTATACGATGCATTTGGAAGTGAACAGTAATGATTCTTATTGGCACACGTATGATGGTTGGGACCGTTTGTTTGGCTTTACTTATAATGTACAACTTTGCAAGGTTACTCCAGAGTACTATCGCTTCTTGAAGAGCATTAACGATGCGCAGAGCAATAGTTGGGCGGACGCTGGATTGATGCAGGTGACACCTACTTATTCGAACGTAAAAGGTGGTTTCGGTGTAGTGGCAGGATTTAATGTCTGTGAAGCTTCGAAGTATATCGCCCCATTGCCATCGGCACCATCGGATAATCAAGGCGGAATATATACCAAATAAAAAAGTGAGGAGTATGAAAAGAAGTCTTTTTATCATTTTAGGTACCTTGTGCTTTGCCATTGCCGGCAAGGCACAGATTACAGGACAATTTTAAAGGAAGAAAGGGATTCTATGATGAAGATCAACAAGAATGAACAGGATTTTGTGCTGAAGTATTTTCAGCCGGGCAAGCTGGATACCAGGAAGGCTTTGTATAAGGTGAAGGCTCGGGTTGGCATTGCTGATGAAGAGGTTTCGCATGCAGCAACTGTATCTTTACGCATGCGTCGCATCCGCTGGATAGCTGTGGCTGCATCTATTCTGGTGCTCTTCACCATAGGAGTCTATACGCTTTTGCAGCCAAAGACGGTGACGCTTTCTGCCGAATCAGAAGTAGTGGCGTATCATTTGCCAGATGGAACGAAGGTATCGTTGATGCCTCATTCTTCTCTTTCCTATCAGGAAGATGATTGCAGAAAGGTGGAGATGAAGGGCTGCATCTATTATCAGGTGAAGCATGATGAACAGCATCCTTTCGATGTGATGGGAGAGCATGGACACGTAAGAGTGCTCGGTACCCAGTTTATGGTGGATGAAAGAACGGATGCTCCCGAAGTGATGGTAACCAGCGGAAAGGTGCTTTTCACAGCTCGTAACTCTGAAGATGGTGTCTTCTTGATTAAAGGCAAGCGGGCACGTCTATTGAAAGGGGCTTCCCAACCTAAGTTGTTGGCAGATTATGATATCAATGATGTGGCATGGGCTACCCATCGCCTGCATTTTGACAACACTCCATTATCCGAAGTATTGGAGGAACTTTCTAAATTATCTGGTACAAGCTATACGGCTTCTGATGAGAGCAAGCGTCTGACGGGTGATTTTGATACGAATTCCATCCCACAGGTCATCCAAGTAATAGAAGAAACATTGGGTGTTCAGATAAGATAAGTGTGTGAATAAAACATAGTAAAAAGGGACAAACTTAGGAAAAGCAGTCAATAAAATGAGAAAATAAGTAAAAAGGGTGCATCTTTCGTATTGATTTAGGGTGATATTCAAAATTATTTTGTATCTTTGCCCTCGTAACAAATCAAACAATTTATAAAAAATAAAAGTATGGACTTTAACAAACTATTCTCATTGGAGGGTAAGGTTGCCCTCGTAACAGGTGCCGCATATGGTATCGGTTTCGCTATTGCTGAGGCTTATGCCAAGGCTGGTGCTAAGATTGCTTTCAATTGCCGCAGCCAGCACCACATGGATCAGGCTCTTGCAGATTACAAAGCAAAGGGTATTGAGGCAAAGGGTTATATCTGTGATGTAACAGACGAGGAACAGGTGAAAAACATGGTAGCTGACATCGAGAAGGAACTTGGTGTTATTGATATTTTGGTAAACAATGCAGGTATTATCAAGCGTATTCCTATGACTGAGATGTCTGTAGATGACTTCAAGCAGGTTATTGACATTGACCTCACTGCACCTTTCATCGTATCTAAGGCAGTTATCCCTGGTATGATCAAGAAGGGTCATGGTAAGATTATCAACATCTGTTCTATGATGAGCGAGCTGGGTCGTGAGACTGTTTCTGCATACGCAGCAGCCAAGGGTGGCTTGAAGATGTTGACGCGTAACATCTGCTCAGAGTATGGTGAGTACAACATCCAGTGCAATGGCTTGGGCCCTGGTTACATTGCAACTCCTCAGACAGCACCTCTCCGTGAGCGTCAGGCTGATGGTAGCCGTCATCCATTCGACAGCTTCATTTGTGCAAAGACTCCTGCAGGTCGCTGGTTGGAACCAGAAGAGTTGGCAGGTCCTGCAGTTTTCTTGGCTTCAGATGCTTCTAATGCAGTGAATGGTCACATTCTCTATGTAGATGGTGGTATCTTGGCATATATCGGAAAACAGCCAAAATAAAGGATCAAACATGAAGATTTAAGTTTGAATAAACTTGAATAGAATAAAAAAATATAGGGCAGCCATAAAGGACTGCCCTATATTTATAATTAAAATAATCTTTACAATTATTTGTTGATTGCATCTGCAAGCTCAGCACCAGCCTTGAACTTAGCAACCTTTTTAGCTGCAATCTGGATCTTCTCCTTAGTAGCTGGATTGATACCCTCACGAGCAGGACGCTCGTTAATGCTGAATGTACCGAAACCTACCAACTGGATCTTGTCACCTGCAATGAGGGCTTCCTTCAATGCGTTTGTTGTAGCTTCAAGAGCGGCCTTAGCCTGTGCCTTTGTAATCTCAGCACCTGCTGCAATCTTGTCAATCAATTCTGTCTTGTTCATAATTTTTCGTTATTAAATGAATAATATTGTTGTTTCTTAGTTGAATTCGTTTACAAATATAGCTTTTTCTTGTGAAAGTTCAAATAAAAAAAGCAGAAAAGTGCTGAAATTATTGAAATTTAAGTGTAATAAGTCTATTTTTTGGTGTTTTCACGGATATTTTTCGTAATTTTGTCGCCAAAATACAAATATTATTCAGATTATTAAACTGTTTATAGAAATAAAGTTATGCGCAATATTCCAATTGTAACAAAGAATTTGCTGATAGTGAATGTAGTAGCATTCCTGGCATGCATGCTGATGGACAAGAGTATGGGTGGCGGTTCTGGCCTGACAGATATGTTTGGGCTTCATTTCTTCCTGGCATCCGATTTCCATATTTATCAGTTAGTTACCTACATGTTTATGCATGGTGGTTTCCAGCATATTCTCTTTAATATGTTTGCCTTATGGATGTTTGGCTGTGTGGTTGAAAGAGTTTGGGGACCAAAGAAATTCCTTTTTTATTACATAGTGTGTGGAGTGGGAGCAGGTTTGTTCCAGGAAGCTGCACAGTATATTACCTATGTGGCAAAGGATATGGCAGCTTATGATTATGTTAGTGTTAATGGAGCCAGAATAACAATGGAGCAATATCTGAACCTATGGACTACCGTGGGTGCTTCAGGAGCTATTTATGCCATATTGCTTGCCTTTGGTATGATTTATCCAAACGAGCGTCTCTTCATTTTCCCGTTGCCAGTTCCTATTAAAGCTAAATTCTTCGTGATAGGCTATGCTGTCATTGAATTGGTTTCAACATTCTCTCTCTCTGATGACGGTGTGGCTCATATTGCCCATTTGGGAGGTATGGTCTTTGGATTCTTCCTGATCCGTTATTGGCGTAAGCAGATTGGTAATGGTTACTATCAGTCTAATTCTGCTGATGCATTCGATAAGTTGAAAGGTATGTTCGGTGGAAAGCGTCGGGCAGGTAGAACGCATTTTACTTATACCAAGAATGAATCTTATAATCCGACTTATGAACAGGATGCTGAATGTAAGACCAATGAAAAGGTCGTATCTCAGGAAGAGATAGATAGGATCTTGGATAAGATAAGGAAAAGCGGTTATGATAGCTTGACTCAGAGTGAAAAGCAGATGCTCTTTGATCAGAGTAATAAGTAGGAAACTATGTTTAAAGGATTTAAGGAATTTACATATAAGATGGTAGCTGGTGCTAATGTGGCAACTATCATCATCATGTTGCTGGTGGGCTTTTCTGACTTCTTTCAGCCGGAAAAGTTCGCCGCATTGGCTAATCTTGGCTTACTTTTCCCGGTTTTTCTTATAGTTAACTTAGGCTTTTTGCTTTTTTGGTTGCTCTTCCGGTCTAAGTATGCCATTATTCCATTCTTAGGCTTCTTGATCTGTTTTGTTCCTGTCCGCAAGTATATGCCAATCAACTTTTCTGGCGAAACTCCAAAAGGTTGTATCAAAGTTCTATCATATAATACCTGGAATTTTGGTGCACAGACAGAGGATGCCGAAGGTACTAATGTCTGTATTGCTTATCTGCAAGAGCAGGATGCTGACATAGTTTGTCTGCAGGAAGCATGTCCTACAGCCCGGAATATTGAGCAGATAGATAGTATGCTCAAGCCGATGTATGCTTATCAGGATACAACGATGCACATAAATGGCGGAAATTGTCTTATGTTGCTCAGTAAATACCCCATTCTTTCAAAAGAGCGAATTCCTTATGAATCGAAAGGAAATATGAGTGTAGCGTATCGTCTGAAAGTGAAAGATAGAGAGGTCCTTCTCATCAATAATCATTTGGAAACTACCGGCTTAAGTTTAGAGGACAGACGCCAGTTCAAGAATCTGGTTATCGGAAAATTGCAGGTTGATACTGCAGAAGAAACGTCCAAACTGCTCGTTGTAAAACTTGCCGAGGCAACAAAGAAACGGGCTCCGGAGGCTGAGGCTGTAGCAAAATACATTCAGCAGCATAAAGAACAGAGTATTATTTTGTGCGGTGACTTTAATGATGGTCCTATCTCTTATGCTCATCGTACGATAGCTAAAGATTTGACGGATTGCTACATTTCAAGTGGTAACGGACCGGGTATCAGCTATCATCATGGAGGCTTTTTTGTTCGCATTGACAATATCATGTGTTCAGACGATTGGGAGCCTTATGAATGTAAAGTTGATGATAAAATCGCCGTTTCAGACCACTATCCTATCATTTGTAAGCTAAAAATGCGCCCTAAAAAGCAAAAATAGAGCAAATTATTCTTATATAAGAAAAAAAATGCTTATTTTTGCACAACTTTATGGAGGTTTTTGAAAGAATCCCTAAAAGCAATTGAAAAGAAACAAATAATTAATAACAATAAATAGAAATGCAAAACAAAGGAATTGTAATTTGTGTAGCCGTCTTACTGACACTCGCAAGTATCTTCTATTTGTCATTCTCGTTTGCCACACGTTACTATGACAGCGAGGCTGCAAAGATTAAAGATCCTATTGCTCAGCAGGATTATAAGGATTCTGTTAAGTACTTAGGTGTTTATTCTTACCAGAACTGCTTGGAGACTCAGATTGGTCTTGGACTTGACCTTAAGGGCGGTATGAATGTAATTCTTGAGATTTCTGTACCTGATGTACTTGAAAACCTTGCCGATCATAAGACCGACGCTGGTTTTACCAATGCCATGAAGGAAGCTAGAGCTCAGGAAGAAGCTAACGGTGGTGACTTCGTGTCACTTTTCATTAACGCTTATCATAAGAGCGCACCAGGTCATAAACTCGCAGAAGTATTCGCTACCCAGCAGTTGCAGGGCAAGGTTTCTCCTCAGAGCAGCGACGCAGAGGTAGAGAAGGCTATCCGCGCTTCTGTACAGGATGCTATTGACAACTCTTTCAATGTTGTCCGCACCCGTATCGATAAGTTTGGTGTTGTACAGCCTAACATCCAGAAGTTGGAAGGTCAGCAGGGCCGTATCATGGTAGAAATGCCAGGTATCAGCCAGCCAGAGCGTATGCGTAAGATGCTCCAGGGTAGTGCAAACCTTGAGTTCTGGGAGACATACAACTCAGAGGAAATCGCTCCTTATCTCCAGCAGCTTGATACCCGTATCGCAAATGGTGATAATGGTGAGGAGAAGAACGATACGGTTGCAGCAGATTCTGCAGCAGCTAAGAAAGAAGTTGCTAAGGCTGAACCTAAGAAGGCTGAGGCTAAGTTCTCTATCAAGAAGAAGGACGATGCTGCAAGCAAGGTAGGCGAGGATGCTCAGAATGCTGCTGCTATCAAGGCTCACCCATTGTTGGCTCGTTTGCAGCTCGGTGGTGGTTTGAGCACTGTTGGTTATGCTAGCGTTCGCGATACTGCTGCCATCAACAAGATTATCTACTCTGCTGTGGCTAAGCGCGTTTTGCCATCAGACTTGCGTCTGCTTTGGAGTGCTAAGCCAGCTGATAACCTGAAGGTTAAGAATATCTTCGAGCTTCACGCCTTGAAGGTGACCACCACTACAGGTCGTGCTCCTTTGGAGGGTGATGTAATTACCGATGCTAAGGACGAGTTCGACCAGATGGGTTCACCTGTTGTTAGCATGAAGATGAATACTGAGGGCGCACGTAAGTGGGCTCAGATGACCAAGGCTAACGTAGGTAAGGCTATTGCTATCGTTTTGGATGGCGTAGTTTACTCTGCTCCTCGTGTAAACGGCGAGATTGATGGTGGTAGCTCTCAGATTTCCGGTAACTTCACTATCGAGGATACCAAGGACTTGGCTAACACATTGAAGTCTGGTCGTATGCCAGCTCCTGCACGTATCGTTCAGGAGGAGGTTGTTGGTCCTACACTCGGTGCACAGTCTATCCAGATGGGTATTGTATCATTCGTTGTAGCTTTCGTACTCCTGATGGTTTACATGGTGATGATGTACAATGTCATTCCTGGTATGATGGCTAACCTGGCTTTGCTCGTCAACGTATTCTTCACGCTGGGTATTCTGACGTCCTTCCAGGCGGCTCTGACGTTACCAGGTCTTGCCGGTATGGTCTTGTCTCTGGGTACTGCCGTGGATGCCAACGTGCTTATCTATGAGCGTATCAAGGAGGAGCTCCGCTCCGGTAAGGGTATGAAGCAGGCTGTAGCTGCCGGTTATGGCAACGCTTTCTCTGCTATCTTCGACTCTAACTTGACATCTTTGATTACTGGTGTTATCCTGTTGACTACCGGTACAGGTCCTATCCGTGGTTTCGCTACTACATGGATCATCGGTATCGTAGTTTCATTCTTCACTGCTGTGTTCCTGACTCGTCTGGTTTACGATTATAAGTTGAACCACGATAAGTGGATGCACTGCAAGTTTGATACTCCAGTTTCTCACAACCTGATGCAGGGCAAGAAGTATAAGTTCATGTCTATGTACAAGACTACCTTCACCGTTGCCATCGTAGCAGCTGTCGTATTCATCGGTAGTTTCTTTGTTCGTGGCTTGAGTAAGAGTATCGACTTCACAGGTGGTCGTAACTATGTAGTACAGTTCGAGAACCCTGTAGAGCCAGAGCAGATCCGTACGGTTCTTGGCGATGCATTCGTCAATGCAGACGGTACTAAGGCAACTACTGGCGCTATTGCTATCGGTACAGACGGTAAGACTATCCGTGTATCTACCAATTATATGATTGAGAGCAACAGTCCAACTGTTGACGATGAGGCTGAGACTATCCTTTACAATGCCTTGAAGAAGGCTAACCTGGTTTCTCAGAAGAGTGTTGAGGCATTCAAGAATCCAGATGTTCGTCAGGGTGGTTCTATCATCAGTAGTACAAAGGTAGGTCCTTCTGTAGCTAAGGATATCACTATGGGTGCTATCTATAGTGTGCTCTTCGCATTGATTGCTATCTTCCTCTACATCCTGATACGTTTCCGCAACGTGGCCTTCTCTGTAGGTTCTACTGTAGCTTTGGCATTTGATGCCTTGACAGTTATCGGATTCTACTCACTCCTGTGGGGTCTCGTTCCATTCTCATTGGAGATTGACCAGACCTTCATCGGTGCTATCCTGACCGTGGTAGGTTACTCTATCAACGATAAGGTGGTTGTGTTCGACCGTATCCGTGAGAACTTGAAGTTGCATCCTAAGGGCGACCGTCAGCAGCTCTTCAATGCATCTATCAATGAGACATTGGCTCGTACCATCAATACATCTACATCTACATTGCTCGTGTTGCTCTGTATCTTCATCCTCGGTGGTGACAGCATCCGCAGCTTCTCATTCGCAATGATCCTGGGTGTTGTATTCGGTACATTGTCATCTATCTTCATTGCATCTCCAATGGCTTACATCGTTCTTGGTCGTAAGATTAAGGAAGAGCCAGCTGAGGAGGTTGCAGAAGTTAAGTAATCAGAAACTCTTCATTCTTTCTCTGTCCGATGTATGTCGGATAGAGAAAGATACTGGAAAGAATATAAAAATAATAAAGGTCGCTTCCTGATTGTCAGGAGCGACCTTTATTGTTTTATCATCTCTGGAATGATAAGGAAAGTACGTGGTCCCACCGAGAATCGAACTCGGATCAAAGGTTTAGGAAACCTCCGTTCTATCCGTTAAACTATAGGACCATTGTAAACTGACTGCAAAGATACATCAAATCGTTGACAATACAAAATAAAATGTTATGTTTTTCACTCTCATCTTATCAAGTTTCCTCACTTTTGTGGAGTTGAACTGCGAAAACCTCTTCGATACGAAGCATGATTCGCTGAAGAATGACTATGAATTCCTGCCACAGAGCAGTTACAAGTGGACGCCTTATCGCTATTGGCGCAAGCTGGCAAATCTTTCCAAGACTATAGTAGCTTTGGGTTATGAAGATTTGTCGCTTGTTGGTACCGCCTCCCCAGATAATCCTTCAAGACCCTCGGAGAAGTCCTGGCATGTTCCCGATTTTGTGGCGCTTTGCGAAGTGGAGAACGATAGTGTGCTGTTTGATTTAACCCGGCGTTCAGCTCTTCGCGGTGTGAATTATGATTATGTGATGACCGATTCGCCTGATGAACGAGGCATAGATGTGGCTTTGCTTTATCAGCCATCTTCTTTTGCGCTTATACAGTTCCGGTCCATCCGCATCAAGCCGCTGCCTGATACTCGTCCTACGAGAGATATTCTCTACGCTTCGGGGCGGATTATGAATGATGATACGCTCCATGTCTTTGTATTGCATGCGCCTAGCCGGCGTGGCGGCGAACAGGTTTCGCGTCCCTACCGCCTGCAGGTAGCCAGCCAGTTGGTTTCTGCTGTAGATTCTATCTATGCGCTCAATGATAGTGCAAGGATTATCGTAGCCGGCGATTTCAACGATTATTCCGATTCTCCGGCTCTTCGTTATCTTTATCAGCATCACCTTATTAATATATCTGTTGGCGTCAAAGGCTCTCATGGTGCCAAGGCTACTTATCGCTGGCATGGAGATTGGCGAAGTCTTGACCAGATTCTCTTCAGTCCTTCGCTTTCCCGGCTTAAGATGAGTTGTCAGATAGGAGATTTGCCATTCCTCTTAGAAGATGATGAGAAATATGGCGGAAAGAAACCTTTCCGCACCTATCTCGGTCCCCGATATTTGGGTGGATACAGCGATCATCTTCCGCTTGTTGCCAAGTTTAAGATAGAGGGTGGATATGAATAAAAAAAGGTATGCTCAGATTTTTACTGAACATACCTGTTTGTATATTAGTGAGATTTTTTCTCTTCTGCCTGATTATCCGTAGATAACATTACCGTTCTCATCCTCATAAGGAGCCATATCCTTAGCATACTGGTTCATGGCACGGAGGCTCATACCCATTGATGAGAAACCACCATCGTGGAAGAGGTTCTGCATGGTCACCTTGCGGGTGAAGTCAGAGAACATCATCACGCAGTAGTTAGCGCAATCCTCAGCTACGGCGTTTCCGAGTGGAGACATCTTGTCGGCGAAGTCCATCATGTTCTCGATATCCTTGATACCCTTACCTGCTGTTGTAGCTGTAGGGCTCTGAGAGATGGTGTTGATACGCACGTGCTTCTCACGACCATAGATGTAACCGAAGCTGCGGGCGATACTTTCGAGCATGCTCTTGGCATCAGCCATATCGTTGTAACCGAAGAATGTACGCTGAGAAGCTACGTATGTGAGAGCTACTACAGAACCCCACTCGTTGATAGCATCCAACTTCTTGGCTACCTGCAACATCTTGTGGAAAGAGATAGCAGAGATATCCAATGTCTTGTTCAGGAAGTTGTAGTCGAGGTCATCGTATGTACGATGCTTGCGAACGTTAGGGCTCATAGCTACAGAGTGGAGCACGAAGTCGATTTTGCCACCGAGTTTCTCCTGAGCCTCTGTGAATACCTTTTCCAAGTCTTCTACGCTAGTCGCATCAGCTGCGATGATAGGAGCGTTGATCTGTTCAGCGAGCTTATCCAGCGTACCCATACGCAAAGCCATAGCTGTATTACTAAGTGCGATAGTAGCACCCTCTTCAGCAGCCTTTACAGCTACTTTCCAAGCGATTGATTCCTCATTGAGTGCACCGAAGATGATGCCACGCTTGCCTTTTAACAAATTGTGAGTCATTGTTATCTTAATACTTTTGTTTATACTAACGACAATCCCCTACATATATCATTCTATATATAATAAGGTGTAAAACCACTTTGTTTTGTTCTAGTCGTTGAAATCGTGCGCAAAATTACGAAAAATGTGCAATATACCCAAATTTTTTAACTAAAAAGTGCCGTAAACGTTTTCTTTTTTGTGGTATGTCAAGTATTCCGCTTCCTGCAGTCAGTATGATATTCTATTTATTCTTTGCAGATAATAAGTCTGAAACAGATATATCTTATGCTTATAGATAACGTATCTGTTGGTCTGCTGAATTAGATTTGTAGGGTTGCTGCCATATGCCAGCAGAGTTGTCGACATATGCCAACAAGGTTCCTGACATATGCCAACAAGGTTCCTGACATATGTCAACAAGGTTCCTGACATATGTCAACAATGTTCCTGACATATGCCAACAGAGTTATTGACATATGTCAGGAACCTTGTTGGCAACTGTCGGCAACCGAACGGAACTAATTGTTAGAACCGATGAATCGTAGAACTGTGACAATTTAATCTATTTGTTCTACGTATTTAAGCAATACGTCTTACCCGGCAGATGCCGGTATAGATAACTTAAGAACCTTCTTATTTCTGTTCTTACAAATTATAGCCTTATTGCAGCAAAAATATCCTTTTTGTTGCAATATGACAAGGTAGAAGTGTTAAAAACTGACTTTTTTATGTGCGTTATTAAATTTTTCTTTCAAAATATTTGCAAATATCCGAAAAATAATCTAATTTTGCAGCCGATTATTATAAATTTATAAATTATTATCTAATAAAGAGAGAGATTATGTTTAAAAGAATCGCTTTATTTGTGGGGGGGGGCAATTCTCAGTTGTGGAGTAGCCTTTGCCCAAACATCTGTTACCGGTAAGGTAGTAGCTTCAGAGGATGGTGAGCCTGTTATTGGCGCATCAATCAAAGTAGCTGGTACTAATACGGGTACTGTTACGGATGTCGATGGAAACTTCAGTTTGAATGTTCCAGCCGGCTCCAAGTTGGAGATTACCTATATAGGTATGAATCCACAAACTGTTAAAGCAAGTTCTAACATGAAGATTGCTTTGACTTCTGATAACAAAACCCTGGACGAGGTGATTGTTACAGGTTATGGTAACTTCAAGAAATCCTCATTTACAGGTGCTGCTGCTTCCATGTCAACAGCTAAGTTGAGTGATGTACCTTCACTTTCTGTAGAAGATAAACTTTCTGGTAATATCCCAGGAGTTTCTATTTCTTCTTTCTCTGGTCAGCCAGGTGCAATGAACTATATCCGTATTCGTGGTATGGGTTCTATCAATGCAGGTAACGATCCATTGATTGTGATTGATGGTACTCCTGTGAACTCTGGTAACTTGAGTGGTTTCAATGATGGTGAGAAAGGAAATGGTTACAATGGTTCTGGTACCAATGCACTTTCTACATTGAACAGTAATGATATTGAGTCTATCACGGTTATCAAGGATGCTGCTGCAGCTTCTTTGTATGGTTCACGTGCAGCCAATGGTGTGCTTGTTATCACAACCAAGAGTGGTAGTGCAGGTAAGACCCAGGTTGATTTCCGTAGCGACTGGGGATTCTCTAACATGGCTATCAACTATCGTCCAACGTTGGATGGTGATTCTCGTCGTGCCTTGATTTATCAAGGTTTGAAAAACTATGCTTTTGATAATATTGATGGTACTACTGATGCCTCTGCTGCAGCTTTTGCCGATCAAAATATTGATGATTATGCAGCAAAACCTGAAAATGGTTGGGCTAATTGGCGTGACGCTCTCTTCAAAAATGGTTCTAACCAGAACTATCAGGCAAGTGTAACTGGAGGTAATGACAAGACAAAGTTCTATGCATCTTTGTCATATGCAAATCAAAAAGGTATAGTAGAACGTTCTGGTTTGGAGCGTATGACTGGTAATGCAAATGTTTCTCATCGTTTTGGTAAGTTCAAGTTGGAGGCTAGCACTATGATATCATCTATGCATCAGAACTCTGCCATGGATGGTGGCGCTTCTTTTGCTGGTGCCATCTCAAGTGCAGTATGGTTCCTCGGCCCTTCTAATGCTATCTATGACAAGAATGGTAATTTGCTGACAAAGACAGATGGTGCTTATAACAATGGTTATAACCCTATTTATGAGAACCAGCACATGTCTGATAAAACCAATACGACACGTTCTTACAGCACCTTGGCTCTCGAATGGAACATTTGGGACAACTTGAAGTTGCGTGAGAAGGTAGCTTACGACTACATCAACTCTACCGAGGATGTGCTTTGGGACAAATTCTGTGGTAATGGTTCTAAATCAAATGGTGTGATGCAGCGTACTTACAATGAGTGGACAACCATGAACACTCAGACACAGTTGACATACAATAAGTCTTTTGGTGCCCACAATGTGGATGCTTTGCTTGGTTTCGAGACAGAGGCATGGCATAACAACAACTCATACGCTTCCGGTACAGACTACCCTGGCAACTTGTATGAGTTCGCTAACTCTGGCGATACCTCTATACAGAGTTACAAGTATGACTCAAAGATGACTTCTTTCTTGGGTCGTGTCAACTACAACTATAACGATTTGTATTATGCTGGTGTAAGCTATCGTCGTGATGGTAGTTCTCGTATGGCACGTGAGAATCGTTGGGGTTCGTTCTGGTCTGTATCTGGTGCTTGGCGCTTTGGTGCAGAAAAGTTCATGGATTCTATCAAGGATATATTGAGCGATGGTAAGATTCGTATATCTTATGGTGTGAACGGAACTCTTCCATCTGGCTTGTATAGTTACATGAACCTTTATAAGTATGGTGAGTACTACAATGGTAGCAATGGTATGGGTATCATTGGTGTAGCCAACAAGAACTTGAAGTGGGAGCAGAACAAGGCTTGGAACTTTGGTCTTGACTTGACATTCCTCAACCGTATCTCTGTAACATTGGATTACTACGTTCGTAATACATCCAATTTGATTATGGACCGTCCTATCTCAATGATTCCAGGTTACTATGATGATTCTTCTCTGTTGGCTACCATGGCTCAGAATGTAGGTTCTATGCGTAACCAAGGTATTGAGGTGACCATTTCTTCTACCAACATTCAGAAGAAGGACTTCCTTTGGACTACTTCTCTGAACTTTGGTCATAACTCCAACAAGGTAACAGAGTTGACAGGTGATGATGACAAGATTATCAGCGGTGCCATGATTCATCAGGTAGGTAAGCCTTACTATTCTTACTATATGTATGAGTATGCAGGTGTTGACCCTGAGACAGGTAAGGAGAGCTATTACATCAATGATGGAACTGAGAATGCTCGCAAGACCACTACTAATGTAGCTGAGGCAAACAAGACTATTGTTGGTCATCATGAGCCAACACTTGAGGGCGGTTTGTCTAACTTCATCAAGTGGAAGTTTATCGACTTCAACTTTACTTTGACCTATAAGTTGGGCGGTGACTCTTACGATGCTGCTACTTGGTTGCACGATAATGGTGGTACATACGCCCTCTATGGAGCAATCCCTTCTTACTATAAGTTGGAGGATATGTGGCAGAAGCCAGGCGATAATGCTAAGTTGCCTAAGTTCCAGGCTGGTTATGGTAAGGGTGTGTTGTCTTCTCGTTGGTTGATGCCTAACGATTATCTTCGCTTGAAGAACCTTACCTTAGGTTTCTCTGCTCCACAGGAGTGGGTTCGTAATCTCGGTATTACCAAGGCTCGTGTATATTTCTCTGCCAACAACTTGCTGACATGGAAGTCAAAGGATCTCTATGTAGACCCAGAGACTCCTGTTGATGGTTTGTGCACATTCGAGATGCCAGCCTTGAGAACTTATACATTCGGTATCGAACTTAGTTTCTAATTTATAAAAGAACAAAATACAATGAAAGTATTAAAATCAATATATAAGGTAATGGGCTGCGCAATTTTGGCAGCCAGCCTTTCATCTTGCGTTAACGATTGGTTGGACGTAACTCCTTCTGATGGTGCTGACGCAGGTGCTGCCTTGAATAGCAGCTCTGACTTGGGTGCAGCTAGAACAGGTATGTACACGGCTTTGAAGGGAACTAGCAACTTGGTAGATTACTATGGTATGCAGTTCTTTGTTTATGGTGATGTTCATGCGGGTGATGATTACCAGTATAATAACATTGGTGGTTCTAACCGTGCAAGTTTCTACTATGACATGAACTATCAGACAGCATCTGAGTTTACATCAAGTACTTCTTCCAGTACCGTAACTTGGAAGTCACCATATATTGTTATTGGCCGTGCTAATCGTATCATCGCTGCTGCAGAAGGTGGTGCTTTGAGCGATGCAGCAGAGGCTAAGGCTACTATAGACCAGTATGCGGCAGAGGCAAAGGTACTCCGTGCCCTTGCTCATTTTGATCTTGTTCGTATCTATGGTAAGCCATATACAGAGGATCAGGGTGCATCTCTTGGTGTACCATTGGTAACAGGAGTGCTGGAGTCTAATGCAAAACCTGCTCGTAGCACTGTTGCTGAAGTTTACACCCAAGTAGTGAAGGATTTGACTGAGGCTATCAGCTCTAATGCTCTTGCTAAAGAGACAGAACCAGGTTATGTAAGCGTTTGGGGAGCAAAGGCAATCCTTTCTCGTGTTTATTTGAATATGGGTGATTATGCTAACGCCTTGTCTGTTGCTGAGGATATTATCAAGAATTCTGGCGCAGCGTTGTGGACTCGTGACCAATACTTCAAGGCATGGGATGCTTCAACTCCTAATGAGAGTGAGTTCTTGTTCCGTCTCAATGTGGCAGGTTCTACAGACAACAATGACTTGAATGGTATCGGTAACCTTCAGCAGCGTGATGGCTACAAGGAAATGGTTGCTACTAAGAAGTTTGTTGACATGCTTACTTCAGACCCAAAAGATGTTCGTAACGATATGTTCTTGCCTGCAACTGCACCCAAAGAGGTGGCAACTTATGGTACCAACAAGGTATTTCTGAACAAGTTGCGTGGTCAAGGTGGTAATCTTCGTAATGTTACTATCGTTCCAATTATCCGTCTTTCTGAGGTTTACTTGACAGCTGCAGAGTGTGCATTTAGAAATAATGACAAGACTAAGGCTGTAGAGTATCTGAATGATTTGGTAAAGAACCGTACCACAACAGAGGCTTCTTTGGCTACAGTGGATAACATCACACTTGAGCGTATCTTGATTGAGCGTCGTAAGGAGTTGATTGGCGAGGGACAGCGTTACTTTGATGCTTTGCGTAATAACGAGACTATCACCCGTTATACAAGTGAAGCTGATAAGGGTTGGCACAAGACATTGAGCAAGGAAGCTCAGTCTTTCAACCGTGATTACTTCAAGGCTATTGCTGCCATTCCGCAGGCAGAGATTAACGCCAACCCTAACATCAAACAGAATACGGGTTACGGTGAGTAATTATCAAACAAAGTAATAGCATGGTTCTAATACAAGTTCTAATGCTGTTATAACAAGATTAGGAAATATTTTTAATCAAGATATAGGAATGCCATGAGTGGCATTTTCTATAAATCTCTCGGGAGAGGCTGGCTGTGAAGCTCGCCTCTCTTTTTCGATTTATAGCGATATTGAATGTGCCCGTGTTATATTTTATTTATAGCAAAGGTGTCATATATATTGGCACCAATAAGGTCTGTCCATCTTTTTTGAAATCTTTCGTATATAATAGGTATCTTTTGTCGATTCTATCAGAGAACTTCTGGCAAAATTCATCTAGCGACTTGTGACTGTTATATCCTGATGATTTCACTTCTATCGGATAAATCTTCTTGCCACGAGATAGCAAGAAATCTATCTCATAGTTCTTGTGACTTGTTGCATGGGGAAATGTGTAATAGAACAGTTTGTTTCCTGATGCGGTAAGCATTTGGGCAACGAGATTCTCATAGGCATACCCCATATCGCTACTCAGTTTGTCGCTCAACAACTTTTCGTAAATGGTGTTCTCTGTGTAGTCTTTATCCCAAAAAGCAAGTGTGACGAATAGCCCTGTGTCTCCAACAAACATTTTATAGTAGTCTTCGTCACTATGTAATGAAAAACCAACATTGGGATCATTTGCGTGATAGGCGAAATTGACCACCATGCTGTCTTTCATGTCTGCCAAGACTCCCATGAGATTCTTTCTGCCTGCATCATCCAATACGCTTGCTACCTGGTATCTGGCTGAATTTTTGTTTAATTCGGAAGGAATACTCTCGAATAACTTGGCAGCTCTTCCTGTTTTGTCAATCTTTCTGAAGTCGTCAAGATAAAGTTCTATGATTTCTCGCTTTACGGCATCTGTTTTGCTCAGATTGTTGGTATCTAAGTACTCGTTTACGGCTTGTGGCATTCCACCTACAAGCATATATAGACGAAGGTTGCGCATAGCTTCTCGATGCGCTGCTCCCAATGGAACTTTTGCATCGAGAAACTGCTTGAGAAGGGGAAATGTAGCAGTATCGCCCATTGCCCATCGAAATTCCTCGTAATCCATCGGATAGAGATCCAAACGTGTTTCTTCGCTTGGAATCAAAATGTTTTCTACATTCTTTTTGATACTGATAAGAGAGCCTGTCTCTATGTAGTCGTATCTTCCGTCTGCTACTAGGTATTTGATGGCTTGCCGGGCTTGTGGGCACATTTGTACTTCATCGAAAATGATGGCTGATTTGCGTGGCTCCAAGATTACTTGGTAGATTGATTGGAGGCGTAAAAATATGTAGTTCAAGTCCATGAGGTTGTCAAACAGCTGTTTCACTTCCTTAGATGCTTGTGCGAAATCTATAAGGATATAGCTTTTGTATTCATTTTCTGCGAAAGCTTTGGCTACTGTTGACTTTCCTACACGGCGTGCTCCTTTGAGCAAGAGGGCTGTGCTACCATTTCTCTCTCGCTTCCATTCGAGCATTTTGTCGTACACTTTTCTTTTAAATGTTCTTTTTCTCATAACTTGCTGATTTTGAGCGCAAAGATACATATAAGTTCCAAATCCCCCAAATGTTTTTTGTTAAAATGTTCCAAATCCCCCAAATGTTTTTGCTTGAAATGTTCCAAATCCCCCAAATGTTTATCTTTTAATCGGGATGAGGAAAACTTTCCAAGAAAAAAAACACGGACAAATTGAATTTGTCCGGACAAATTTGTCCGGCATGATATAAATCGCTGACTATGAGAAGATTATAAAGCTACCGGACAAGCATCCGGACAAATTCAATTTGTCCGTGTTATATTTTTGGGGCATAAACACAGCTTTGTTATGGTGTAAACTATGACTTATGCTCCAGAAAACGGTGAGTTGAGGGGAAGAAAACTATGAGTTGTATTTGTTAACACTTTGCGAGAACTGGTCTGTTATGGAGAAAAATGACAGTTGGATGCAATATTATCCCTTGTTTCTTGTTATTATGATATACAAACTGTTGTGGAAATGAAAAAGAAAATAGTTATAATGATGGTGCTGCTGCTTGCTGTTGTGGGAGCAAAGGCACAAGAAGTGGAGAATCCGGTAGGCAGATTCTCGGTAATTCCCCGTATCGGTGTAACTCTGGCTAACTGGAGCGGGTTGACTCTGGAAACTTTGGATGGAACCTCACTAGAGTCTAAGTATCAGGCAGGATTCATGGGTGGCGCAGATGTGGAATATCGCATAAATAAGAGCCTGGGTATTACGCTGGGTGCTTATTATGCCCGACAGGGTATGCGTTTCCCTGACTGTGAGTTGACTGAGAATGCTGAAAAAGGGGAATATACAGGTATTAAGAATCAGCATGTGAACCTCGATTATATCCAGGTACCGCTCATGCTGAAAGCCTATCTTGTAGAGGGTTTGTCGGTGAATGCAGGCGTTTAGGTGGGATTCCTTTGTGGTGACGGCAAGGTGAAAAGAGAGGAAACCGACCTTCAGAAGGACAAGAACGGGTCTATTACATACAAGGATATGCAGGAAACCGAAGCTCCTTGGCCTGCCAAGAAGGTGGATGTAGCCATTCCTTTGGGCTTGAGTTATGAATATATGAACGTGATTCTGGATGCCCGTTACAACGTGAGCCTGACCAAGGCTGGCAAGGGCGATTGGGATAACTGCAAGAACAAGGCTCTGACCTTTACCGTGGGTTATCGTTTTACATTATAAAAGAATATTTGGATAGAAATAAGAAAAGCCTCAAATCCGCAAAGGATTTGAGGCTTTTACCTTATCTGATAATCAGATGATTCTATGATTCTATGATTCTTTATCCAACCTGGCTTCCTGGCTTAACCTTGCCAAGGAGAGAAGTTACGTTCAATGAGCCGTCGAAGTTGACAGCACTCAGAATCATACCCTGACTCTCGATGCCCATCATCTTGCGAGGAGCAAAGTTGGCTACGAACAATACATCCTTGCCGACCAGCTGCTCTGGCTCATAGTAGGCTGCGATACCTGAGCAGATGGTGCGCTCTACGCCAGAACCATCGTCGATGGTGAACTTCAGGAGTTTCTTAGACTTCTTTACCTTCTCGCAGTTCAGAATGTGACCTACGCGGATATCGAGTTTCTCGAAATCATCGAAGCTAACCTCTGGCTTGATAGGAGCAGCCTGATAAGAAGCCTCCTCGTTAGCCTTCTTGGTGTCAGCGAGCTTCTGGAGCTGTCTTTCGATAACCTCATCCTCAATCTTCTCGAAGAGCAATTCAGGCTCACCGAGCTGGGTACCAGCCTTGAGCAAATCTGTGCTACCGAGCTGAGTCCACTCGAAGTTAGGCATATTGATCATCTTGCGGAGTTTCTCTGAAGAGAATGGCAAGAATGGCTCGAAGGCGATAGCGAGGTTGGCAACCAACTGCAGGGAGATGTTCAGGATGGTCTCCACACGCTTAGGATCGGTCTTCCAAACCTTCCAAGGCTCACACTCTGTGATGTATCGGTTACCGATACGTGCCAGGTTCATAGCCTCTTTCTGAGCCTCACGGAACTTGAATACGTTGAGATACTGCTCTACCTTCTCCTTCACGTCCTTGAACTCAGCGATAGCCTTCTCATCTACCTCCTGCAATTCACCACAGGCAGGAACTACGCCGCCCCAATACTTCTTGGTGAGCTGGAGGGCACGGTTTACGAAGTTACCGTAAACGGCAACCAACTCAGAGTTGTTGCGCTCCTGGAAATCCTTCCAGGTAAAGTTGTTGTCCTTGGTCTCAGGCGCATTGGCTGTCAATACATAGCGCAATACATCCTGCTTGCCTGGCAAATCTACGAGATACTCGTGCAACCATACAGCCCAGTTGCGGGATGTTGAAATCTTATCATCCTCCAGGTTCAGGAACTCGTTGGCTGGTACGTTGTCTGGCAAGATATAGTCGCCGTGAGCCTTCAGCATAGTAGGGAAGATGATGCAGTGGAACACGATATTGTCCTTACCGATAAAGTGAACGAGACGAGTTTCAGGATCCTGCCACCACTTCTGCCATGTTCCCCACTTTTCAGGATGAGCATCGCAGAGTTCTTTGGTATTTGAGATGTAACCGATAGGTGCATCGAACCAAACGTAGAGTACTTTTCCATCTGCACCCTCTACTGGAACAGGAATACCCCAATCCAAGTCGCGGGTCATGGCACGTGGCTGAAGATCCATGTCCAACCAGCTCTTGCATTGGCCGTAAACATTGGTACGCCACTCTTTGTGGCCTTCCAGAATCCACTTCTTCAACCAGTCCTGATACTTGTTCAATGGAAGATACCAGTTCTTGGTAGGCTTCTTTACGAGACCATGACCAGGGTTGTTCTTGTTGGTAGGGTTGATGAGTTCCTCAGGAGAGAGGGTAGCACCACATTTCTCGCATTGGTCGCCATAAGCACCCTCTGCACCACAGCGAGGGCAAGTACCTACGATATTACGGTCGGTAAGGAATTCGCCTGTTACCTCGTCGCAGAACTGCTCCTCTACCTTTTCTTCCAATACGCCCTTGTCATAGAGTGTGCGGAAGAAGTCTGAAGCAAACTTATTGTGAGTTGGCGAAGTGGTACGGCTGTAAATATCAAAAGAGATACCGAAGTCCTCGAAACTCTTCTTGATGAGGTTATGATAGCGGTCAACCACCTCCTGTACGGTAATTCCTTCTTTCTTGGCACGGATAGTAACAGGTACACCATGCTCATCGCTACCGCCAATGAAGACAACATCCTGCTTCTTGAGGCGGAGATAGCGAACATAGATATCGGCTGGCACGTATACACCTGCCAGGTGACCGATGTGCACACCACCGTTGGCATAAGGCAAAGCCGCAGTCACGGTAGTACGTTTAAAGTTCTTTTGTTCCATATTAGCTAATATATTTTTGTTATTTGGCTGCAAAATTACAAAAAATGTTGGAGATAAGAAAGAATTATCGTCGCTTTTTCTTACTTATATATATAATAAGGTGTAAAAAGCTGGGTTCTTTAGTGTTTTTATAGTAAGGATAGCGTAGGGCAGGATACAAAAAAAGGCCCTTCGCATCTCTGCAAGAGCCTCCCATCTTGTACATTTCCATCAGACTCCTCCCTGATAGGACTGTACCTAATTATTATCATTTACTTTTTCTAAGAGCTTATTCGTTCTGACAACTTATGTTGTTGACCTTTTACAATCTAATTACCTTAGTATGTAGAAAACTTCCTCCTTATATATTTATATCTATAGAGAGATTTCTTACATTACGTTCATATAGGCGATAACGGCCAACTCTGCAAGAAGAATTACGAAACCAATCTTCTTTACTGCGTTTGTAATTTTAAAAATGCAATCCATAATTTTAATAGTTTTGTTGTTAATAATTAAACTAGCGTTGTGCTAGCGTTCTTTTTACGTTTGCAAAGGTAATGCATTTTTTTATCCTATATGGGGTAATTTTTGTTAGAATTAGTGATTTTCGTAAATTTAAAAGCTAATTTAAATCAAATACTCCACCCTAGAGAACAGAATTTACCCTTTATTGGACGATTTTAGTATTCGTCTTTGTCCGATTTTTATAGTGTTTTTGTGTTTATGGGGTAATATTTTTGTAGTAACAAAAGAAAATAGCCATTCTAAAACAGGTTTGTAACTATTTTAAAATGGCTATTCTTCTATTTTTCTCCCTTTTTCCCTTTGTAAATCCAACTTTTTAGAGCGAATGATAGGAAAAAACGGATTTTTATCCTTTTACATATATCTTCTTTATGATTATAAATGTCCTCTTTCTGCCCAATCGCCTCTGTCGAGGGTTCTGTATCCCACGGCTTCTGCTATATGGTCAGGCTTAATCTGTTCACTTCCTGCCAAATCAGCAATGGTTCGTGCCACTTTCAGTATTCTGTTATAGGCTCTGGCTGACAAAGAAAGCTTCTCCATTGCCATTCGGAGCAGTTCGATACCTTGTTCGTCGGGTTCGGCAAACTGATGAATCATTCTTTCGGTCATCTGGGCATTGCAATGGATGCCTTTATAATCTTTGAATCTTTCGGCTTGAACTTCTCTTGCCTTGATGACTCTTTCTCTGATCTTGGCACTTGGCTCACCTGGTGCTGCCTTCGAAATATCCTGAAAAGGAACGGGACTAATCTCACATTGGATGTCGATGCGGTCGAGTAACGGACCCGAAATCTTGTTCATGTATCTTTGAATCTGGCCTGGCGTGCAGGCACAACGATGTGTCGGATCACCATAATATCCGCATGGACAAGGGTTCATACTTGCCACAAACATGAATGAACATGGGTAATCTGTAGAATATTTCGCTCTGCTGATGTTGATGTGGCGGTCTTCCAATGGCTGGCGGAGTACTTCCAGAGTGGTTTTATTGAACTCCGGAAGTTCATCGCAGAACAGAACGCCATTATGGGCGAGCGATATTTCTCCTGGTTGTGGTGATGTTCCACCGCCTACCAGAGCCACTTGAGAGATGGTATGGTGAGGAGACCGGAACGGGCGTTGGGAAATGAGTGATACATTCTTGCCCAGTTTGCCTGCAATGGAGTGAATCTGTGTTGTTTCCAGACTCTCAGATAGCGTGAGGGGAGGAAGAATGGACGGCAAACGTTTTGCCATCATCGACTTTCCGGAACCTGGAGGACCTACCATAATCAGGTTGTGTCCGCCAGCCGCAGCCACTTCGAGCGCTCTTTTCACGTTCTCCTGACCGCGAACATCGGCATAATCGTATTCACAATGTGTCTGGTTTTCGTAAAATTCCTTGCGGGTGTCAACGATTGTAGGAGAAGGATTGCTTCTGTCACTCATGAATTGTATGACTTCGAAAAGCGTTTTCATGCCGTAAACCTCAAGGTTGTTTACGACAGCCGCTTCCCGAGCGTTCTGTTCCGGCACAATCAGTCCCTTAAAGTGCTCTGCTCTGGCTCTGATAGCTATCGGCAGGGCACCTTTGATAGGTTGGAGCGTACCGTCAAGGCTCAGCTCGCCTACCATCATGTACTCTTTCAGATGATCTTCGGGAATGTTGTTGTTGGCGCCTAGAAGTCCGATTGCAAGCGGCAAGTCGAAACTGCTGCCCTCTTTTCGGAGATCAGCTGGAGCCAGATTGATAGTGATGTCGGCTATCGGAAATTTGAAGCCGCTATACTGGAGAGCTGCTGAAATTCGGTTACGGCTCTCTTTGACCGCCTCGTCGCCTAAGCCTGTGAGGTGGTACATAACGCCTCTGTTGAGGCTTACTTCTACGGTTACAGTAGTTACTTCTAGTCCGTTAACTGCTGCACAATATGTCTTTACTAACATATAGGCGTGCTTTTTATGGGTTCTTGACTAGCTCGAAAGTATTTATTTTAGCAGTTGGTCGAGCTTATTGTAAAGCTCTTGCTTTTTCATGCCTCGGGCGATGATTTTACCATTTTGAAGTATAATGTTGTCAGGAAGGTTTCCCAATCCCAACTTCTTCAAGGTCTTGTCTTCCAGCATTTCGCCGTTGCAGATGATAGGGCATGCGATAGAGTCGCGCTTGATGTTGTTCTTGCATTCGCTCTTGCTGGCATCCAGACAGAAAGCCATCAGCTTAAGCTTGCCGTTCGATTTCTTCTGACGGCTCTTCAGTTCGCGCTGCATGTCCTGGCTGTCATAGTTATAGGTAGCCCAGGTGTAGATTACGGCAACCGGAGCGCTGCTCATTTCTGTACTAGAAACGAGTTTTCCGTTGATATCGTATGCTGTAAATGAAGGCAGGGTTGCACCGGTGCCTACATTCTTCATGGTTTCTGCCAACTGCTTCATCTTAGCCAACTGTCCGTTTTTAGGCTGTTCCTTCTCTACGATATTGATGAGTGAGAGCGCCTTGCGGTAATCAGGTTGTGTAGAAGTGATGAAGTATTTTCTGATCAGATAGATGCTGCACACAGAATTCGGATGTTCTCTGACGAAGTCTTCTGCATGCTTTTTAGCCTCAGGTGGCGTATCTTTCAGGATGTTCTTGCGGAATTTTGTCATCAGTTCGTTATCCTCGGTTCCGCTTACCTCCATTTCCTTAAGGTGCGAAGCATCTGCCTTGATTTCTACTGATTTGCCCGATTTTGCGAAGATAGGCTGCTCAGAGAAATTAGGGAAAACAAGCATAATGGTAAAATCTTCCTTACATTCGGTTTCGAAAGTAAAACGACCGCCTTCTACCTTGATGGTGTCAACGCCTTCGAAGCCCCCGTCAGGACTGTATACATAAAACTCGCCTTGATTCATGTTGAGAAATTTGCCTTCAAACTTGAAATGCCCACTGCTAACACCACATGATGTTAAGACCAGCGTAATGAATAAAATGAGGATGTAAGCAAATTTTTTCATAAGGAAAAACTTTAAGGTGCCGCGAGCGGGACTCGAACCCGCACAGCCATTACTGGCCAAGGGATTTTAAGTCCCTCGTGTCTACCAATTCCACCATTGCGGCATGGTAAACGTTAAGAGTTGAGCGGAAAACGGGACTCGGACCCGCGACCCCAACCTTGGCAAGGTTGTGCTCTACCAACTGAGCTATTTCCGCGTTATGTGGGTGCAAAGGTAATGCTATTTCTTTAAATCTCCAAACGATTTACATTTTTTAAGACAAGAAAGCGCCATTTTTTTCGTTTGCCCTCCGTTTCTGCTTAGTTTCCTACATGTATATCGCTTCCTGTACCATGGTAATCTACTACATATTTCATCAGCGGCTTGTCGCTTTTGCTCTTTCCGCCGCTTGAGATGGTTCCGTTTTCCAGGCTGTAGATGCGTTTACATTTGTCGCAAATTACCGATTGGCGGTTGCCGGTCCATTCCAGCGGATAGTTGGTGCCGCCATATTGTTCCAGGCAGTTGGGGCATTGGCGGTCCCAGGCTACAGGTCCGCTGAAGTTTGATAATCCCATGATGAAGCCGTTCTTTTTGGCATCTTTAGGGTCGTTGCCCGCTCCCAGATAAGTATAGTTGGCATAATTCTCCTTCTGTGTAGAGAGAACGATAGTTTCCGTCTTGTTTTTTCCATCGTTTAATGTAGAATAGATATTCCAGGCTCCATTCACCTTTTTGGCACTAACCATCGTGTAGACGCCCGTTCCGTTGAGGGCTGTTTCCAGACTTGTGCCCGGATGGTATTGCGACTTGAAATAGAACTGGCAGGGATATTTGGTGCTGATGCTGTTTTCTGCATCGCATGAACAAAGTAAGAGCATAGCTATTCCAGCCATGCTCTTCACCTTATTATATATATATACCTTATTATATATGCTATTCTTCATGCAGAAACCTTTCTGTCTTTATTTCAGAAGATTCTTCTCGGCATTCTCCATGCGCTCGAAGTGGAACTCAGAGAGGGTCTGCTCCATCAGCGCCTGAATCTTGTCGTTGCAGAGATTGCCGATGCTGCCTTCGTGAGTATGATGAATATCCTTGTTTGGCTTGAATTCGCCAGCCTCGATTTCCAGTCCTACCTTCTTGTAAGCATCGCGGAATGGCATTCCGTTGGCTGCAAGCTGGTTCACTTCTTCTACTGAGAACATAGGGTCGTAGCGCGGATCGTCAAGAATATGCTCGTTCACCTCCATCTTGTTGATGATGTAGGCAGCCATCTGCAGACAGTCCTTCAACTCGTCGAAGGCAGGGAGGAACACTTCCTTGATAATCTGGAGATCGCGGAAATAGCCTACTGGCAGGTTGTTCATGATGAGCATTACCTGCTGTGGAAGGCTCTGGAGCTTGTTGCTCTTGGCGCGAATCAACTCGAATACGTCTGGATTCTTCTTGTGTGGCATGATGCTCGAACCGGTGGTACACTCCTTAGGCAATTTTACGAAACCGAAGTTCTGACAGTTGAACATGCAGGCGTCGAAAGCCATCTTTGCCAAAGTTCCTGCCACGGTAGCCATGGCGAAAGCCACGTTGCGCTCCATCTTTCCTCTGCCCATTTGTGCATAAACCACATTATAGTCCATGCTGTCGAAACCGAGAAGTTCGGTGGTCATGGTGCGGTTCAATGGGAATGAACTTCCATAGCCGGCAGCGCTACCCAATGGGTTGCGGTTGGTCATGCGGTAAGCAGCCTGAAGGAAGAGCATGTCATCGGCAAGTCCTTCAGCATAAGCGCCAAACCAGAGACCGAATGATGAAGGCATAGCCACCTGCAGATGGGTGTAGCCCGGCATCAGCACGTCCTTATACTGGTTGCTCTTCTGAATCAGCTCGTCGAAGAGAATCTTCACGGCATCCACAATCTCCTTCAACTCATGACGGGTGAAGAGTTTGAGGTCTACGAGAACCTGGTCGTTGCGTGATCTACCCGAATGAATCTTCTTACCCATGTCGCCCAGTTTCTGGGTGAGCATCAGTTCTACCTGGGAATGAACGTCTTCCACGCCGTCTTCTATTACGAATTCGCCCTTGTCGGCGATGGCGTAGATGTTTTTCAGTTCGGCAAGGAGTTGGGTGAGTTCATCTTTCTCCAGGAGTCCGATGCTTTCGAGCATGGTGATGTGTGCCATACTGCCCAGCACGTCATACTTGGCGAGATAGAGGTCGAGTTCGCGGTCTCTTCCTACGGTGAATCTTTCAATTTCCTTGTTTACTTCGAAGTTCTTTTCCCAAAGTTTATGTGCCATAATTTCTTTATTTATTAATCCTGGTAAGGAATCATCGCAAGCGCATCAGCAATTTTTTCGATGCCTTCCTGCAATGGCTTCTTCACCATACCCTTGATAAACATGTTAAGTTCTGCCTTGATGGTGAGTTTCATTTTGCATGAGAACTCGCCTGTAGGGAGCAGCTGAATCCAGAAGTTGAAAGGAACAGGGCTGTTTTCTGTTTCAAACTTGATGGTCTTAGGCTCCTCGCGGTCGATGATGCGCATCTTGATTTCACCCACCATAGGTGCTGTGATAGAGATGCTGTCGCTATCAAACTTGAGGTCCTTCAGCTTTTCCATTTCCTTTCTCTTGTCCTCAGGAATCTGGTCTTTCACCTGCTCGAAGCGGTCTTTGAGCATCTGCAGGTTGTTCAGATCGCTTAATGTACGGTAAACAGATTCCTGCTTGTGAGGAATCTGTTTGATATTACTTTCGAATGTACTTGTACTCATTATTGATGGGTCAGCTTGATTACTTCTTCCAGTTAGCTGGGTCCTTGCGCCACTCGTGGAGCAGCTCTACGTCTTCCTGCTTGATGTAGCCAGTCTCCAGAGCCTCTGCCACTACGTGCTCATAGTCGGTCAAAGTAACCAGCTTTACGTTAGCATCAGCAAAAGCCTTCTCGGCGATAGGGAAACCATAGGTGTAGCTAGCTACCATGCCCACAATCTCGTTGCCGTTCTTGCGGAGAGCCTCTACTGCCTTGAGAGAGCTGCCGCCGGTAGAAATCAAGTCTTCTACTACTACAACCTTAGCCTTAGGGTCGAGCTGACCTTCGATGAGGTTCTGCATACCGTGATCCTTTGGTTTAGAACGAACGTATACGAAAGGCATGTTCAGTTCGTCAGCAACCAAAGCACCCTGCGCGATGGCACCAGTAGCTACTCCGGCTACAGCATCAGCCTCTGGGAACTGCTCCAGGATAGCGTGAACGAGCTCAAGCTTTACATAATTGCGGAGTTCTGGGAATGAGAGAGTCTTGCGGTTATCGCAATAGAATGGTGACTTCCAGCCAGAAGCCCATGTGAATGGATCATTAGGCTGCAACTTGATAGCCTTTACTTTCAATAACTTAGATGCGAATTCTTTCTTCAGTTTGTCCATAATCTTTAAAGGATTAAATTATTATTAATTATTTTGCAAAGGTACAATGATTTTTGCACACGGCGGCTATATTTAGGGTTAAAATGTTTTAACTCTCGGCAAAAAGGGCCTTTAGTCGTGTGCGAAACCTACAGTCAGCACGCTTATCTTCATCTTTCCGGCTGCTTTTATCAGGGTTTCCGCACAGGAGATGATGGTGGCTCCGGTGGTGCATACGTCGTCAATGATGAGGATATGTTTGCCCTCAAGTTGCGTGATGGGGTGCTCCCCCTGCCCGTCATGATAGGTTGCTGCGGCTTCAAAAACCTGGCTCACGTTTTCCAGTCTTTCCTGCCGGTTCTTGTGGGTTTGGCTTTCGCTAAACTTTTTCCTTCTTACGGCATCCTTGATGATGGTCAGATGGGTGAGTTGCTGGATGCCTTTGGCGATGAGAAGGCTCTGGTTATAGCCGCGTTCTTTTTCTCGTTTTCGGGTGAGCGGGATGGGGATGATGGCGTCTATTCCGTCGAAGAACTGAATGCCTAACCCCTTCTTTGCCAGCATTCTGCCCAGATAGATTCCCATTTCAGGATGATGCATGTATTTCAGCTGGTAGACGGCTCTAGCCGATGTGGCATGGCTGATGTGATGGAAGAGAGCGCAGCAGCGTTCGATGGGAATCAGATGCCAGAAGAGTTTTGCCATCTCGTTGTCGTAGGGCTGTTCCCAAGTATCGGTTCCCGGCATGCGGAACAGACATTTTATGCATATCATCTCCTCCCCGCCAGCGAGCACATTTCCGCAGATGGCGCAGGTTCGGGGGAAGAATAAATCTAATATGTCTCTTAACAGGCTGGTACGCATGGCTTTACTCTTAATTTTGAGGTTTGGATATTGAACTTGATGCTTTGCTTTAGAATTCCTCTTCGAAATCGATGTCTCCCAGATCTTCTTCCTTCATCCGGTCGATGCATTTGTGGATAACCTCCATGCTGTATCCTCTTCCCAGGGCAAAGCGGATGAGTTTCATCGAGCGTTCATAGTCGTTCTTTGCCTTGATGGTTTTATATTTGTTTTTCATCAGGGGCAGGAGGGTTTCCATATACAGGTCGTCTTCAATCTCTTCGAAGATAGGGTCGGAGATGTCCTTCGGAATATGTTTCATCCACAGCGCCTGTTCTACCTTTCGGCGTCCCCACTTGTTGTATTTTATCTTGTCGTTGATAAAGAAGCGTGCGAAACGTTCGTCGTCGATGAATTTCTTCTCGGTCAGGAATTCCATGTTTCTGGCGATAGCATCTTCGGGCAGTTCCCACTTCTTCATCTTGTCGATCATCTCTTGCGAGCAATGTTCGGCTTGGGTGCAGAGGGTGGTGAGCTTCAGGAGCGCCTGCTGCTCGGTCATCGGCTTTTTATACTTTGAACTTTGAGATTTGAACATGATGATTTTACTTTGAACTTTGAGATTTGAACATTGAACTTTATGATTTGCCGGCTCGCATCATTCTTTTCTTTCCGAAAGCATCTTCCTTGGTTTCAATATCCTTGAAATCAAGTTCTTCCAGCATTTCCCTTGTTTCTTTTTCATGGATAGGATTGATTTCGAAGTATAATGCACCTCCGGATTTGAGGGCAGAAGAGGCATATTCGGCGATGGCTCTGTAGAACTTCAGAGGCTCTTCATCGGGCACGAAGAGGGCGATTCCAGGTTCGTGTTCCAACACATTCTTCTCCATATCCGCTTTCTCCTTTTCGCAGATATACGGGGGATTGCTCACGATGATGTTCCATCTTCCGGCATCCGATGTTTCCGCCAACTTCAGGGCATCCTGATATTCTATTTTTACGTTACCGGCATCCAGAAGCGCAACATTTCCCTGTGCTATCCTCAAGGCATCTTCTGAAATATCCCAACCCGTAACCTCCGAGCCGCCGATGTTCAGTCCCAGCGTAATGGCGATGCAGCCCGAACCCGTACAGATGTCCAGGATGCGGGTGGTGTTTTCTTCCTTCTCTCCTTCCGTAATCCCTTTGTTTTCAGTTGCATCTTTTTCTATCCACTCGCAGAGTTCCGCCGTTTCGGGTCTCGGAATCAGCACGCCCGGCTCTACATGGAAGGTTCTTCCTGCAAAGTCAGCTTTGCCCAGAACATACTGTACAGGTTCGCCTTTTTGCAATCTTCTGATAATTTCTTCCAGTTTTCTTTCTTCATCTGCAGATAATTCATTAACTTTGCCGCAGATTATGTCGGTCAGCGTCATTCCGTACTTCACATCGAGCACGGTGCGGACGATAGCCTGTGCTTCGCCCGCCTCATATAGAGGGGTAATGGATTGCCAAAGTTGTTGATACGTTTTCATCTCTAAATCGTATATTATGATTTGATTTGAGAGCAAAGGTACGACATTTTATCGAAAAGTAAGTAAAAAACGAAGAAAAGTTTTAGATATGGAACAAAATAATGTTTCTTTTCAGAATGTGAAGACGGGCGAACCGTTGTCGCAAAAGGAAATAGACGAAATGTTTATGCGCCGCTGTCTGCAGCTGGCGAAAAACGGAAGAGAGAATGCCAAACCCAATCCGATGGTGGGAGCCGTTATCGTGAGTGGGGATGGCAGAATCATCGGCGAAGGCTATCATGTAAGATGCGGCGAAGGGCATGCTGAAGTCAACGCCTTTGCATCTGTTAAGCCCGAGGATGAGCATCTATTAAGCCAAGCTACCATCTATGTGAGTCTCGAACCCTGCTCTCATTACGGCAAGACGCCGCCTTGCGCCGATTTGATAGTAAGAAAAGGAGTAAAGCGATGCGTTTGCGGCTGCGTAGATCCCTTTGCCAAGGTTCAGGGCCGCGGTATCCGCAAGATTCGCGAGGCAGGCATCGAAGTAACAGTAGGCGTTCTGGAGGCGGAATGTCTCGAACTCAACAAGCGCTTCATTACCTTCAACACCCATCAGCGTCCTTACATCATCCTGAAATGGGCGCAGACCGCGAATGGCTTTCTTGACAACGGGGGTAGGGGTATGGCTATTTCCTCGCCTTTCACCAAGATGCTCTCCCACAAGTTGCGTGCTGAGAACGATGCCATCCTCATAGGCCGCGTAACCGATGAGCGCGATCACAGTCAGCTCAACGTTAGAGATTGGAGCGGCAAGGACCCGATGCGCCTGGTCATCGACCGCCATCATCCTTGTTTCGAAGGTCTGGATTTCTCACGGGGCAAAACGGAAGTGTTGCAGCAAATCATGCAGTACTTATATAATAATAAGGTGCAGTCGCTGATAGTAGAGGGAGGCGCCATCACCCATCAGGCATTCCTCGATGCTGGACTTTGGGATGAAATCAGGGTAGAAACGTTGTTGTCCACATCTGTGGAAAACTCCGTAACTTCAGGAACGCCAGCGCCTATGCTTCCTCATAACGTCCGGTTAATCAGCCACGAGGCGTATGATGGAAATGTTATCAATACCTACGAGCGGATGTAATCTTCTCATAGATTTGCTTTTCCCTTCGGCCAGCGATTTTCAATTCACAGATGCCACAGATTTAGTGGCGTATGCCCAATTCAACATTCAACATTCAACACTTAACATTCAAGAAAATGAGTAACAGATTTACATCGCGTCTGAGTGATGACGACGATTTCAAGCGAGACGAACTGATACGTAAGATAGAGCATTCGGTAGAGCAGATGACGCTCTCAGAACTGGAAGCCCTGTCCTACGATATGTTTACCAAGGGTTATATGGAGGATTATTAGAAAATCCCCCATTATAGTCCTTGCGTTTAGGATGCCTTTTCCATCCCTTCTTATGTATCGCTATTTTGCTCGAAACGGGTCTTTTGATGTATTTTGCGCAGAATAGCCACTCTTTATTTTGCTCGAAACGATATTTTTACCCCATTTCGAGCAAAATAGCGTGCGTTTATTTTGCTCGAAACGATATTTTTTGTATATTTGCAGCAAAATAAACGCAAAGATTATGGCACAGAAAATTATCGGAAGAAAGCAGGAGAGTAAGGAACTCCTGGATCTTTACAAGGAAAATAAACCTGTTTTTGCAGTAATATATGGTAGAAGAAGGGTCGGTAAAACCTTTCTCGTAAGAGAATTGTTTCAGGATAAAATGAGCTTTTACCATACGGGCTTATCTCCTTACGAGTTAAGTGGTCAAAAAATAATGGAGCAACAGTTGGCTAGTTTTTACTCCAGTCTTGTTCGCTATGGCAGCAAGAGTAAGAAGGTGCCCTCCTCTTGGCTCGAAGCTTTTGATGCACTCATCAATCTCTTGGAAGAGCAAGATGCAGACAAACGTCAGGTGATATTCATAGATGAATTGCCATGGCTTGACACTCCCCGCTCGGGATTTGTTACAGCATTAGAGCATTTTTGGAATGGATGGGCTGCAGGAAAGCAGAATATCATGCTTATCGTCTGCGGCTCTGCCACGTCATGGATTTCAGACAAGCTGTTAAACAACAAAGGCGGTTTGTTTGATCGCACAACTGATGAAATCAAGTTGCGCCCGTTTACATTAGGCGAATGTGAAGAATACTATCAGGCTAACAACATCGTGATGTCTAAGTTCGACCAGATACAATGTTATATGGCTACAGGTGGCATTCCTTATTATATTTCCATGCTTCAGAAAGGCAAAAGTCTGGCTCAGAATATGGACAGGCTTTTCTTCGAGCCTGCAGCCAAACTCGGCTTAGAGTTCGACCGTCTCTATTCTTCTCTCTTTACTAATGCGGAGGATTGCATGACTATCGTGCGCCTTCTGGCTCAAAAAAGACAGGGATATACGCGAAAAGAAATTGTTTCGCTTACAAAAATACCTAATGGCGGGGGGCTTTCTGCTACATTAAAATCACTCGAAGTGAGTGATTTCATAACATCGTATGTTAAGTATGATTATCCCAAGCGTGAGGTATATTTCCGTCTGACAGATTTCTACAGCAAATTCTATTTGTCATTTATTGATGGCAGAAAGACGACCAATCCGCATTTCTGGCAAGACAACCTGCTGACACCTGAGCTGACAGCATGGCGAGGTTTTACCTTTGAATCGCTTTGCTATTATCATCTGCCACAAATCAAGCAGGCGCTCGGTATTAGTGGAGTGCAGACAGAGGTGAGTCCCTGGAAAAGCAGAAAAGAGAAAGATGGTGCGCAGATAGATATGATTATTGACAGAGCCGACCGCGTCATCAATGTTTGTGAAATGAAATTCTGCGAGGATGATTTCTCCATTAATGCTGCTTATGACAAGAATCTGCGCCATAAACTGAGTACGTTTGCTGAAGAAACGAAATGCAGGAGTTCCTTGCATCTTACATTGGTTACTACTTATGGGCTTAAGTTCAATGAATATGCCGGTCGGGTACAAAGTGTCGTTACAATGGATGATTTGTTTAAATAACTGATATCGTTCTTTAACGCAAGTACTTACGATAGTCGATGTAAGTACTTGCGATGATTGATGCGAGAACCGGAAATAGCCAACTGGCAAAATATAAATAGCCAACTGGCAAACTGCAAACAGCCGACTAGCGCATGAGTCGCTAGTCGGCTGTTTTACTGGAACAGTTATCGAAACCTCCTTTATTTTGTTTTCGTATAGGCTTCCTGCCAAATACTCTTCACTCTTCACCAAAAGCCCCGAATCCCCTGTGTTTATCGGCATTCTGAGGGGTGAAGAGTATTCGGGCACTCTTCACCTACTCTTCACCACTCTTCACCCACTCAGTTCTGGCTGATTTGCAATCCTTCTATCTGTCTTTCGCATCTGTTTCCGTTCCTGAAGGTGAAGAGTGGTGAAGAGTGGGTGAAGAGATAAAAACAACTCTTCACCCCTCGGAATGCCGATAAACACAGGGGCTTCCGGCCGAAAGGTGAAGAGTGAAGAGTATTTTGATGATAGCTTCGTTTATTTCTTAAACAGTCTTTGTTTTCACCTTCCAGACGATGCAAGTCATTAAGACAGACATCAGGGCTGCGCCAATCTGAAATGTGGCGAAGTTGAGTGACAAGGAAGAGAACTCTGTATTGAAGGTGAAAAAGAAGTTCGTAAAAAGGAAAGCAAGTGGCTAAAACGCAAATTAAAAGATGTAATAAAGATGAAATAATCACAGAAAATCCTCTTTTCTGATCATTTTGCCGTTTTGATGGTGTCTTGCTTTTCCAGATAGAATGTAACATGGTAACCGGAGAGACAGTTGTCGGATAGTCCCAGTTCGATGTTCTGCATCATCAGCATCTGGCGGGAGAGAGAGAGTCCGATGCCTGTGCCGGATGATTTGGTGGTGAAGAACGGGATGAAGATTTCCCGTGCCACATCGGCAGGAATCGGTTCGCCGTTGTTGCTGAACAGCAGGATAGGGTGGTCGTTCCTGCTCATGCGGACGTCGATGTCGGTGGCATGGGCTTCGATGGCATTCTTGGTGAGGTTGATGAATACCTGGCGCAGCATGTTGTGGTCGGCCTCCAGCGTGGCATTCTGGGGGAGGGAAAAGTGCCAGCTAAGGTCGGGATAGAGCGCCTTGATGCTCTCCAGGAAAGAGACGAGCGGAAGGGGTTCTACGACGGGAGTCTGAAGCTGGGTGAGCTTGCGGTAACTATCCACGAAGTTGGTAAGCGACTTGCTGGTGTCGTGAATCGCCTGAATGCCTTCCTCGTATTCGCTTCCCTTGATCTGCGGGTTGCTGAGATAAGCCTGGCAGATGCTGGAGATGGGAGCCGTAGCGTTCATGATTTCGTGGGTAAGCACACGGGTCAGCTTTTGCCATGATTCCACTTCGTGTCTGGCTACGAGGCGGGCAATATCGCCCTGCATGTCGTTGAGTGCCTGCTGCAAGGCTCTTTCGCCTGGCAGCAAGCCCGAAGTGGGGAGGCGGAAGGCGTAATCGCCATTTCTTACAGCCTCACGCATCAGAAAAGCACGCGCCTTCAGCCTTCGCTGATGGCGAAAGAACAGATAGATGAGGCTGCCCAGGATGAAGCAGATTCCACCTATTAAATATATAATCTTGATAATAACCATAAAATAGTTCTAATACAATAGCTCTAATACATTTGTCTCTTAACTTCCTCCTAACTTCTCTTAACTTCTTAAACTTCCCTTTCCAAAAGTCATCTCTTCAGTTTTGCATAGAGGGTTTGTCGGGTAATTCCGAGCATTTCGGCTGCACGCGAGATGTTGCCGTGGCATTTATCCACGACCTTCCGGATGTAATCGTTCTCGAAATTTTCCAAGGTTGTCACTTCCGTATTGTTGTCGATGGCGTCCTTGAGCACCCTTATCAGTTCGTCATTATCCCAGGGCTTGGTGACGAAATCGGCGGCTCCGCTTTTCAATCCCTTGATGGCTAGCTGCACGTCGGCAAAGGCGGTGATGAGCACCACGGGGATGTGGGCGTGGAGCCGGCGGAAGGTGCGGAGCCAGAGCAAGCCGTCCTGTCCGCTGTTTACGCCGAGTGAGAAGTTCATGTCGAGCAGGATGAGATCTACCTGCTCCTGTTGCAGCAGCGTGGGGGCGGTATCGGGGCGGGGCAGGGTGAGAATCCGTTCGAACGTATTGCCCAGACAAATCTTCAGCGCCGTGAGTATCGACGGATTATCGTCGATAACAAGTATTGTTCCGTATTTCATCTATTTGTGTTCTGTTATATCTTTTGTTTGCAAAAGTACACTTTTTTCTTGAAATAGCCAACAAAATGGAATGTGATGTGTGATTATCATACAGAAAAGTGTATGAATTTCATACAATCCACTTGCCGCTGGCTTCTGGTCTTTGGCAGAATCAAAAGGAATGGCTACCTTTGCATCAGAAAAAATAATGAAACAACAGATATGAAAAGTTATTTTAAGTTCTTATCACGCAACAAGCTCTATACGGCTATCGAGGCTTTCGGACTCTCGATAGCCTTGGCTTTTGTGATGATTTTGGTATCCTACGCCTTCATGGAGTATCGGGTGGGCACGCATCAGCCAGATGCCAAGAATCTCTATGTGCCTGGTTCGGGCGATTACCTTGGCATGACCTTGGGTACGGCTAAGGAGTTCTTTCCTTCCATCCCGGAAATCAAGGAATGGACCCGATTTAGCGATTATTATACAGACAAGGGTGCTGTGGTGGATGGTCAATACTTCCATGTGCAGGCACGTGCCATAGATTCTAACTTCTTGGATATGATGGGAATGAAGTGCAGGGGATGCTCCGCTCATCGTGTGCTCACGGATAAGCACCAGGCCCTTATCTCCGAGTCTTTTGCCAAGAGGGCTTTTGGCAATACGAATCCTATCGGGCAGGTCGTTAAGTGCGACACGCTGCAATTCAAGGTAGTGGGCATCGTGGATGATTTTGGCAGGGAAGACTTGCTGGAACCCACCGACATCTTTGTTTCCATGAAATTTAAGGACGCAGATTTGTATCCGATGGATCAGTTTGGCGAGGTTGTTACCATCGTCCGATTGGCAGATGGCGCTGACCCAGAAAAGGTGAATGCCACGTTGCTCAATAAATATATGGGCTATTGGAAGAAATGGTGGAGTCGTGAGAAGACGACTGGCAGTTTCTTGTGGGGTTCTAGCTTGGTGCGCTGGGATAAGTTGTATTTTTCAGATATTACATGCTCGCATGTCCGTCATGGCAGCAAGACCTTGGTCAATGTCCTTTTGATTGTGGCACTCGTCCTCTTGCTTTCAGCCATCTTCAATTACATCAATCTCACCGTGGCGCAGATAGGCAATCGAGCCAAGGAGATGGCTACCCGCCGCCTGTTGGGTGAGTCGGTACTGGGTGTGGTATTGCGCTATATCAAGGAGGCTGCACTCTTCACGGCAGGTTGCTTCTTGCTGGGCATTTTGCTGGCTTGGGCATTCACACCTTTATTTAATAGCATCTTGGATACGAAGATTTCGCTCTTCTCTTCGCCTGCCGTTTGGGGATGCCTGTTGGTGGCTTATCTCGTTATCTCCTTGCTGTCGGGCTTGTTCCCAGCCATCGTGGTGTCTCGTTTCAATCCGATAGATGTGGTGAAGGGCACCATCCGCTTGCGCAGCAAGATGTGGTTTAGTAAAATATTCATTGTGGCACAGAGCGTTATCAGTATGTCGCTGGTGGTGATGGCTATCACGATGATGCTCCAGATGCGCCATCTCGCCAACATACCTTTGGGGTATCAGACGAAAGACATTCTCTGCATCTCCACCACTTTCGGATTTGATAATGTGGATGTCAGAAACGCAGCGTTGATAGCGAAGTTGAAATCTCTGCCAAAGGTGGAGGAGGCTACGGCTATCAGCAACAATCCTGTCAATAGCTTTGCCAATGGTGTGCATGATGAGAAGGGAGAAAATATAGCGTTCTTGAGATTGAGCGTATTGGATTCCATAGCGATGAAGATGATGGGTTTCAAGGTGCTGGAGCGATATTCTGACCCTACGCCAGGCAAAATCTGGGTTAGCGAGGAAGCTAAGCGAACCTTTGGCGTATCGAGCAAGAAACCATATTTCGGCTATAATGAAGGCAAGCCTGAATATGAGGTTTGTGGCGTTGTGAAAGATTTCCACTGTGGCGATGCTCTTGATGAGTTCAGGTTGGGTAATCATAATGCCATTCGTGTTCCTTCCAATCATGATGTGCTTTGGACCATCTTGGTGAAGACTCGTGGCGACCATGCCCAAGCCCTGTCTGCTATCCAAAGTGCCTGCAAGCAAGTGGCTAAGGAACAGCTGGGCGTACCTACCGACATGGATACGGAGTATCTGGACGACACCTTGGCTGATGCGCTCAAGGAGAAGCACAACATGATGGTGCTCATCATCACCTTCATGGGCATCTCCATCTTGATTTCCGCCCTCGGCTTGTTTGGCATGTCGGTATATTACGGCAACCAGCAGCGCCGACAGATAGCCTTGCGCAAGGTGATGGGAGCCTCGGTGACAGATGCGGCATGGCAACTTTCCAAGCGATTCCTCATCACATCGTGTGTGGCTGTGGTTATCGCCATCCCATTGTGTGTCAAGCTGATGCAAGAATACTTGATAGGTTTCAAATATCGCATCGATTTCCCTTGGTGGACATTGGTAGCAGGAGCTATCTTCACCTTGCTGCTAGCCTTGGTATCGGTCTTCAGCTATACCCTGCGCACCGCTCTGGAGAATCCGATAGACAGCATCAAGATGGAATAGCATGATGAGCTAAGTAAACATTAAACACTACACATTAAACATTAAATCAAGATGATACGTACAGAGAATTTAACGAGAATATTTCGTACAGAAGAGATAGAGACCATCGCCCTGAACGGCGTGAACATCAATGTAAAGAATGGCGAGTTTGTAGCCATCATGGGACCTTCGGGATGTGGCAAGTCTACCTTGCTCAACATCCTCGGCTTGCTCGATACACCTACCGAGGGTAAGTATTGGCTGGGCGATGAGGAGGTAGGACATCTCAAGGAGCGTGAGCGCACGGCTTATCGCAAGGGTCGCATCGGTTTCGTCTTTCAGAATTTCAATCTGATAGATGAGTTGACGGTAGAGGAGAACATCGACCTGCAGCTCAAATATCTAGGCATTGGCAAGGCGGAACGCAAGGAGCGAGTGCTCGACATCCTGCGCAAGGTAAAGCTCAGTCATCGTGCCAAGCATTATCCTCATCAGCTTTCGGGCGGTCAGCAGCAGAGGGTTGCCATCGCCCGTGCCGTGGTGGGCAAGCCTAGCATCATTCTTGCCGATGAGCCTACGGGTAACCTCGATTCCAAGAATGGTATGGAGGTGATGCAGTTGCTTAGCGAGCTGAACGAGGAGGGAACCACCATCGTGATGGTGACGCACTCCAAGCACGATGCTACCTACGCCAGTCGCATCATCAATCTGTTTGATGGACAAGTGGTGGATGCGATGAATGATCAGCTTTAAGCTGCGGTTTCTGTCCAATAATTAGACGGTGGTGTCTAATTGTTGGACAGTTTGTTTAATGAGAGTTTTTATTTAATGGTTTGATTATCAGGAGAAATGCTGTTTTGGCACGGCTCTTGTCCTTATCATGCCAAAATGAAGAAGATTATGAAAAGAATAGGAATATTGATAGGATGGTTGGTCTGGGCGGCTGGAGCCTCGGCACAGAGTTGGAGCCTTGACGACTGCATGAAATACGCCGTGGAGCACGCTACAGAGGTGAAGCGGGAGGTGGTAAACGCCCGCCAGCGCAAGCAGGATTACCAGCATGCTGTGGCAGGATTCCTGCCTACCGTTTCGGGCGGCGTACAGGGACAGTATGCCTGGGGACGAAACATCGACCCGGAAACCAATACTTATAATAATGTAACGACATTCAACAACTACTATCAGCTTTATGCCGAACTGAATGTCTTCGATGGTTTCGCCACCATCAACGCCTTGAAGCAGGCTAAGTTGAGCCGGGATTATTCAGCCACGGCGATGCAGAAGATTCAGGACGATAGAGCCATCGACGTGATGCAGAAATATGTGGATGCTGCCTATGCTGAGGCAAGCATTCGGATAGCAAGCGAGAAACTGAACGAAAGCAAGCGTATGCTGGCTAAGATGAAGCGCCTGTATGAACTGGGCGAGAAGGGGCGCCCGGATGTGGTGCAGATGGAATCGCAGGTGGCGGAAGATGAATACAATCTTACGCATCAGGAGAATGTGGCAAAACAGAGTCTGCTCGCCTTGAAATCCGCAATGAATTTTCCTGTGGATGAAGAGCTGAAAATCCAGATAGCTGAAGAGCGGAATCTGAAGTTAACGTCTGATAATAAAGAGGTTCCTGGATTTGAAGTAAACTACGAAACCGTTTACCAGGGTTTCCAGAATATCTCTCCCGATTTGAAGTCTGCAGAATACGAAGTGGAGCGGGCACGGTATGATTATAAGATAGCAAAGGGCAGATTGCTGCCATCACTCTCTCTCGGTGGCGGCATTTCTACCAACTATTATAAGAATCTCTCTCAGAAAGGGCAATACGATGGGTTTGCCTCGCAGTTTCACAACAACCAGGGCGAATACCTCGCGTTGACCCTTTCTATACCTATTTATAATAGCGACCGATGGCACAGTGTGAAGAAGGCACGCAACGACTGGCAACTGGCACAGGTGAACCTGGAGGAAACCCGTCGCAAGCTTCACGACCAGATAGCCCAGGCGGTAATGGATGCAGAGGGTTACGCCAAGGAGTTGCATCAGATGCAGAAGAAGGTGGCCTCAGATTCGCTCGCCTATCACATGTCGAGCCGGAAGTTTGAGGAAGGAATGCTTTCCACCTTCGACCTTCATACCGCAGCCCAGACGCTTCTGGAAAGCAGAATCAAGGAACTCCAGATGCAGATGCTGCTCATTATCAAACAAAGGTTGGTTGCTTATTATCAGGGAGAAAATTTAATAAGATAAATTATGGATATAAAGATAGAAAAGAAAAAATATCTCGTGCCTCGCAAGTACTGGGCATGGATTGGCGGAGGAGCGGTTTTGATCGCAGTCCTCATTTGGTTGGGATTGAGCAATTTCTCTTCCACCCTGAAGGTGGACAGGAAGGGATTGAGCATCGGAACCGTAGAGAAGGCGCAGTTCAACGATTATGTTTCGGTGGATGGACAGGTGGTTCCTATCTCCGTGGTGCAGATCAGTTCTGAGGAAGGCGGTATTGTTTTGGAGAAAGTGGTGGATGAAGGCGCCCACGTGAACAAGGGCGATGTAATCGTAAAACTGAGCAATTCGAATCTCGACCTGGAGATTCTGAATGCCGAAAGCGAACTTGCCGAAAAGCAGGACATGCTTCGCAACACCCAGATTTCGATGGAGCAGGACCGCCTGAACAATAGCAACGAGGAACTGTCGCTTTCGCAGGATGTCATTACCAAGCGCCGTTCCTATCAGCATCAGGAGGCGTTGCACAAGGAAGAACTCAATTCGCGCGAGGAGTATCTGAAGGCTAAGGAAGATTACAACCTTGCCGTCAAGAAGCATGCACTCATCAGCAAGCGATTGAAGAAGGATGCACAGCTCCGCCGTTCGCAGATGGATCAGATGGGTGATAATCTGGAAGCCATGCAGAAGAATGTGCAGCTGGTTCGCCAGCGCAAGGAGAAGCTGAACATCCGCAGCACCATTTCGGGCGAAATCGGTTTGCTCGATGTGGAGTTGGGACAGAGCATCCAGGCCGGACAGAAGATAGGAGTCATCAACGACCTCAGCGATTTCAAGGTGCAGGCGCAGGTGGATGAGCATTACATCGACCGGGTAAAACCGGGGCTCACAGCCACTTTCGACCAGAACGGCAAGCATTATCTCCTGCAGGTTCGCAAGGTTTATCCCGAGGTAAGAGATGGCAGGTTCCGTATCGACTTCATCTTCAAAGGCGTTCGCCCTGGCAACATCCGAACCGGTCAGACTTATTATGTAGATTTGCAGCTCGGTCAGTCGAAGCAGGCAATAATTATCCCTAAAGGCACGTTTTATAGTGTAACAGGCGGTCAATGGATTTTTGTATTAGACAAGAGTGGCAAGAAGGCTTATCGCCGCAAGATTACCATCGGTCGCCAGAATCCTCAGTATTATGAGGTGATTGAGGGCTTGGAGCCAGGCGAGCAGGTCATCGTTAGTGGCTATGAGGCCTATAAGGATAATGATGTATTAGTTTTTAATTAGTAGTGATTAGTGATAAATTGGGCTAACGCCCTAGAAACAGGATATTGATATGAATCATATTATTAACGCATTCAAGAATCTGCCTCGAAGGGGCCAGCACAATTTCGTGAAGATATTGTGTCTGGCGCTCGGATTGGCAATCAGTTCGGTAATTATTGCCGAGATTTATTTCGAGCAGACTTACGATACGTATTTCCCAGGATGGGAAAGGACGTATCAGATTTCAGAAGTGGGAACGATGCCGGGAGACGATGGCAATAAGTCTTTCAATTTCGCCCAAACCTCAGGAGCTACAGCTCCGGGCATCAAACAGTATGCTCCATTTGTGGAGGCTGCTACACGACTTGTTTTTATTGGAGATTTCCAATGTAATATGGAAGACCAAAATGCAATCTCTTGTAAAATAGCATTGGCGGATAGCTGTTTTTTTGATGTCTTTCCCCAAAAGGTAACGATTGGCAAGGCAAAAGAAGTCCTTTCTCGTCCATTCTATTGCATGATAGACTCAGAGACAGCGGCGAAGATGGGCGGCAATGTTGTGGGTAAGCATTTCACGATGGCAAGTTATCCTGGACATACCTTTACTATCGGAGGTGTATTTGAGAGTTTCCCATGGGGATCCTCTTGGCATTCTCTTCAAGTGTTGGTGTCATTGGGTAGTATCGGGGATATGTTTGGTTATGATGGAAGGCAGCAATGGACTGGAAATGATTGTTATCAGTCTTTTATCCGATTGTCAAAAGGGCATAAGCCAAGTGAACTTCATCCATATATCAACAAGATGAAGCAAGACCACTTCCCGTTGAAAGAATGGAAGAAAGCGGGTATTTCATTAGATTACGACTTTACCGTTCTCAGCGAAATGTACACGCAAAGCCCTTACATCAAGAAGATGGGATGGATCATGGGTATCATCGCTTTTGTATTGCTTTTCACTTCCGTGATGAATTACCTGCTCATCATCGTGGGTAATCTCGTAACGCGTTCTCGTGAGATGGCTGTGCGTAAATGTTATGGAGCGGAACCCAAGAACATCCATGCCATTGTCTTCTCCGAGGCGTTGGTACATGTTGGCTTGTCGATTGTTCTTGCAGCTATTTTAGTATTTCTCAGCAAGGGAACGGTTGAGAATTTCCTTTCAGCCCCAGTTAGTGTCTTGGTGCTCAATCGAGGTTGCTGGATATTGGTAGCAATTTGTCTCTTAGTGCTTTTAGTGGGTGGGTGGATGCCTGGTTGGCTTTACTGCAAGATACCTGTAGCGATTGCTTTCAGGGGGTATAGTGAGAACCGTAAGAAATGGAAGCTCATCTTGCTGGGTGTTCAGTTTATCATTTCGGGGCTATTGTTCAGCTTGCTCTTTGTGGTCAATAATCAATATAATATGATGGTAAACTTGAATCCTGGTTACAAGTATGATAAGGTGGCATTCGTTTTTGTAGAAGGACTAGAGAAAGACCAACGAGCGCAATGTCTATCGGAAATTAAGCGAATGCCTGATGTCAATATGGTGGCATCTTGCTATAGTGTTCCTTTGCAAAGTTATAGCTTTAATGGTAATAATCTTTCTTTGCCTGGCGACAAGCGTACTATCCAAATCATTCATGATGCAGGTGGAGTGGATGACAATTACTTCAAGATGATGGACGTTGAGTTTGTAGAAGGATCTTTCTTCACAGAGCGTAATGATAGTTCTCGACAAATTATCATTGACGAGAACTTGGCTAACAAGCTCGTAAAACTTGGACATTGGAAAGATGGAGCCGTAGGTAAGAGGGTTTGGGTATCTTCTCATTGTGATGAGGATGAAACGATGACGATTTGTGGCGTGGTCAAGAATGTGAGGTATGGAACGATTAGCACGTCGAATGCTGATACGAACGCTACTCCTTTTGTCTATTTCTATGGTCGGGCTAATCGGTGTATGCTCGTCAAGTTTAATGACTTGACGGAAAAGAGTCTCTCTGACTTAAAGAACGAGGTGCAGTCGCTGTATCCGAATAATGAAGTGACCGTTTATGATTATGAATCCGAGTTCAAGGCACAGTATGCTTCCCAGCTCAATTTCCGCAACGGAATCCTGGTAGCCGGCATCGTGACGATGATCATCGCCCTCTTCGGATTGGTGGGCTATACGAGTGATGAGGTAAACCGCCGCCGTAAGGAGATAGCGATAAGGAAGGTGAACGGGGCGAAGGTGAAGGATATTCTTCGCATCTTCCTGAAGGACATTATGAAGATTGCCTTGCCTTGCATCATCGTGGGCGACTTGGGGGCTTGGCTGATAGCCAGACAATGGCTGATGTCGTTTAGCGAGAAGATTACGATGACGCCTTTGCTGTTTATCGGCGTTACCATCATCTTGCTCGTCATCATCGGGCTTTCCGTCATCATCAACTGCTACAAGGTGGCTAACAGTAATCCTGTGAAATATCTCAAGGATGAATAAAATTAAAAGTAAAAAGGTAAAAAAGTAAAAAGATAAGAAAATGCTTAAAATAGAGAATCTTTGTAAGTCATTCCGCACAGAAGATGTGGAGACGATTGCTTTAAATAACGTATCTTTCACAGTAGAAGACGGCGAGTTTGTCGCCATTATGGGACCATCAGGTTGTGGCAAATCCACCTTGCTCAATATCCTCGGTTTGCTCGACAACCCAACTTCGGGAAAATATTTCCTAGGTAATCACGAGGTGGCAAACCTGAAGGAAAAGGAGCGCACGGATGTGAGAAAGGGAGAAATCGGATTTGTGTTCCAGAGCTTCAACCTGATAGATGAATTGAATGTAGAGGAGAACATCGAGCTTCCTCTTACTTACCTCAATATTCCGAAGGCGGAGCGCAAGGCAAAGGTGCAGGCGATTATGAAGCGAATGGCCATCAGCCATCGTGCCAAGCACTTCCCTCACCAGCTATCAGGTGGTCAGCAGCAGCGAGTAGCCATTGCCCGTGCCGTGGTCTTCGGTCCGAAGCTCATCCTTGCCGATGAGCCTACGGGTAACCTCGATTCCAAGAATGGAGCCGAGGTAATGCATCTGCTTACCGAGCTGAATCACGAGGGCACCACCATCGTCATGGTAACGCATAATGAGCATGATGCCAAGATAGCCCATCGCACCATCCGCCTGTTTGATGGACAGATTGTGGAGGAGGGCAATCAGCTTTAGTGTTTCTGTTTCTTCTGAGGGGCACCCTATGCTTCATTAGAAGAGGAATGTCATAAATCGCTTGGTATTAGCCTCTTTCTGCTTCAGCTCTTCTTCCATTCTCTGTATTGCCATCTTGAAGAAGAAGCGGATGAGGTGCTCGTCCGTAGCTTCCGTACGAATCATACGGAGGGCAGAAATGTATTCCTGGCGAGCTTCGGATGGGATGATGAGGAGAGGATGATTCAATCTTAAGAGAATGTAGTTGCTGATGAGTCGTCCTGTTCTTCCATTCCCATCACGGAAGGGATGAAGATATTCGTAGAAGCCATGGAAGCGGGCGGCAAGAATCATGGGATGAACGGCTGCTGAAACGATGGCTTTTTCGGTAGATTCCAACAGTTTGGGAACTCTGGCGATGAGTTCTTCGTGGTCGCCAAATACCGTGTCGCCTGCTGCCATGTCTGTGGTGGTGTATTCGCCCGGAATAGCTTCTGGGGAACGATAGGAAAGCGTATGGCTGGTAACCCGCCTGTTGATTTCTTTCAGAAGATTCTCGTCGAGTGGATGCTGCGTGTTTTGCATCATGTACTCAAAGGCTTCGAAGTGGTCAAGCATTTCGAAAGCCTCGAAAAGAGTCTTTCCGGCAGGAATCATCCCCAGGCCTTTCTCCTTCAGTTCCCGGGTATCATCTACGGAGAATGAGTTGCCTTCAATGGCGCACGAATGGGTAGAGAAGAGTACTTCGTTATATTTGATGTACTCTTCTCTATCCATTTTATTGATGATAAGGGTTTGATATTTGCGTCTCAAATCCTCGTATTCCTTGATTTCCTTTTCGAATGCCATAATCTTCTGTATTTGTGGGGACAAAGATACGATTTTTATGGATAAGCACCAAACTTTTCTCTCAAAAAATGTGCTTATGTTATGGGATGATGATGCGGAAGGTGGTGATTCCCTGCGCCTTGTCCTGATGGAGCGAGAGTCTGCCGCCGCTTACTCGCATGATTTGGCGGGAGAGGGAGAGACCGATTCCGCTTCCTTCCGGCTTCGTGGTGAAGAACGGGATGAAAATATGGGAGGCTACATCTTCGGGGATGAGACCGGCGTTGTTGCTCACGTCGATGATGATGGATTCCTGGGCGTTGGCATAGGCTTTGAGACGGATAAATGCCTTTTTGCTTGCCGCGGATTGCAAATCTGCGGAGCGGCATTCCTGCTTGTCTTCTCTTTCCTTTTCCTTGAAAGCTTCTACGGCATTCTTCAGAAGATTTGTTACTACGTGAGAGAGGAGGCTCTCATCGGCGTAGGTCAGCAAATCCTTGGGAGAAACCGAAATCTCTACTTCGTGGTTGCAGAGCAGCGCCATTCTTTCCAGGAATGGTTCCACATAGAAAAGAGCAGGCTGAGGCTGGGGAACATGGGTGAAACGGCGATAGTTGTTGACGAAAGCCAACAGTTCGGTTCCTGTTTTGTGGATGGTTTCCAAGCCTTGCTTCAAGTCTTTATCTTCTGTAACCCGGGTAAGCAGAGTTTCGCTCAGCGAAGTAACCGGCGTGATGGTATTCATGATTTCATGGGTCAGCACACGAATCAGCTTGATCCAAGAATCCACCTCCTGATTGCTCAGTTCGTGGCTCACGTCGCTCAGGGCGATGATGCGCACGTGCTTGTCTTTCAGCATGGCTTGCGTCTCATGCTTTGCCAGGTGTTCATCCTTCAGCTTTCCTTTTACCTGATTCATGTGGGTAAGCACATCCGTATCGAGCAACCGGAGGGCTGCCTGGTTGTGCTGCAGGATGTTGTCGTGACTATCCACCACCAGGATGCCCGTATCCACCGCATTCAGAATCTGCTCGTAATATTTCTCCCGATCCATCTGCTCCTCTCTCGTATGCTGCAGGAAAAGCTTGATGCGGTTGAGGGATTTGTGCAGGATCTTATCCTCCTTAAACCCCTTCTCCGTAGGAAAATTGAAGGAGAAATCCCCATTATCTATCGCATCAAAAAGGAAGGTTACCTTCTTGATGTTGCGGCGATAGTGGCGGTAGAGGCGAATGTAACCCACTACAGCCACGAGCAAAAGCACGATAATTATAATTAGTTTATAATCCATATCGCTTAATTTTATTATAAAGCGTCTGGCGGGAAATGCCCAGTCTTGCGGCTACCACCGACAGGTTTCCCTCACATTCCCTGATGGTTTTCTCTATCATTCGGCTTTCCATCTCGTCGAGCGTCTGAACCTCTTCCAGGGGCTTCTCTTTTCTCTGCTGGTTTCCGCCGTCAATATCTTCGGCAGAAATCATTCCGCCATCAGACAGAATCACGGCTTTCTCGATGGCGTGCTGAAGTTCACGGATGTTTCCGTACCATGGCAAACTGGTAAGTTTTTTCTCAGCCTCTTCCGAAAAACGGAGATTCACCTTATTATATAAATCGCCATATTGATGGAGGAATCTTTCTGCCAATGGAACGATGTCTGATTTTCTCTGTCTCAGGGCAGGCAATTCCAGATGGATTGTATTGATGCGATAGAGCAGATCCTCTCTGAATTCGCCATCGTTTACCATCTGCTGCAGATTGCGGTTGGTGGCGCAAACCAGTCGTACGTTGATGGGAATCTGCGTGCTTCCGCCCACTCTTACGATGCTTCTGCGCTGCAGGGCGGTAAGGAGTTTTGCCTGAAGACCGTAGGATAGGTTTCCTATCTCATCCAGGAAGATGGTGCTGCCGTCGGCAAGCTCAAACTTGCCCGGTTTATCCACCTTGGCATCGGTAAAAGCACCCTTCACATGACCGAAGAGTTCGCTCTCGAAAAGGGTTTCCGTAATGGCTCCCATATCCACAGGCAGCATTTTCTTTCCACATCTTGTGGATAAACGATGTATCTCGTTGGCTAACACCTCTTTACCCGTTCCGTTTTCGCCCGTAATGAGGATGTTTGCATCGGTTGCAGCAACCTTTTCCACAATACTTCTTAAATTGTTCATAACTTCGCTATCTCCCCAATACATAGCGCTTTGCGCATCTTTTCCACCAGGTTTTCCACCTCCCCTGTTGATAACGTTATCCACAGCCTTGTTCTTATCCCTAGCCTCTACCAGCGTACGGATCATCTTCTCGTTTTCAAAAGGCTTCACGATGAAGTCGGCGGCACCTTCCTTGATGCCTGTTACGGCAAGTTGGATGTCGGCGTAGGCGGTAAAGAGCACCACTTCGGTTTTCGGGCTGAGGCTCTTGATTTCCCTGAGCCAGTACAATCCCTCGTTTCCCGAATTGATTCCGCTGGAGAAGTTCATGTCGAGCAGCACCACGTCGGGGTGCTCCTCTCTCAGTTTGGCTGGGATGGAGTTAGGGTTGGCGATGGTGATGATGCCATCGAATATGGGTTCCAGCAGCATCCTTACCGTAGTAAGAATGTTGCGGTTGTCATCAACAATCAATATCGTTCCTTGTTTCTTAATCATGGTGCAAAGTTACGAAATATCATAGAAAAGTAGTAATGTTTGTCTAATAATTAGACGAAAAAATGCCGATAATGGCGCCAAAAGTCGCTTTTCCGGCAGCTTTTGGCATCTTTATCGGCACTTGTTTATTCAAAATTCTGATTCCTGATGAGGAATTGCTTATCCTAAAAGGGGAGTTACAGCTCTATCGGAACCACTATCTTTATGCTGAAGTTGCGGCCCATATTGTAAACGCCTCTTCTGCCTGTAACCTGGTTTACGTCAAGATACTTCAGACGGCTCAGGTGGTTCTGGTAAGCACGGTTGGTAAGGTTCTCGCCCGAAAGATAGAGCGAGAGAAGGCGCTTGCCATGGAGCTTCACGTCGGTACCGGCATACATATTTAATAAGGTGTACGATGGCGTAGCGGTCTCCGTCTCGTTGGCTGCGAAATAATGGCTCTGGCGGAGATTGCAATCCATCTGTAGCTTAACGAAGAGATGGTCGAAAGTCTTGCCGTCGCAGACAAACTCATACCTTACATCCGAAACCCAGCGAGGGGCTGGGGTGAATGGCAGATACTTTGATTCGGATGGCTGATGCAACTGAACCGAGTTGACATACGAGAAGGTGTTGCCGATATGCAGATGCTCCACAGGATGGATGTCGATGCTCGCCTCACCACCCAGAATGCGGGCGTCGCCCGAAGTAAACTGATAGGCTGGCGTGTCGTCGATGAGGACAGGCTGATTGTTCTCATCTGCCAACTTCTCGCTATAGATGTAATGGTTGATGCGATTGGCAAACAGCGAGAGCTCTGCCGAAATGATAGGCGAAGAATAATCCAGACCAAGGTCGAATTGCCAGCTGTTTTCCGGCTTCAGACTGGTATTTCCCAATTCGTATCGCTGGGTTCCCTCGTGCACACCATTCGATGATAATTCGCTGATGTTTGGAGCACGGAATCCTCTTGCCAGGTTCAGCTTCAGATTGAAATCAGGCAGGATTTCATAAGCCAATCCGATGCTTCCGGTTACTCCTTCAAAGCTGCGCTTAAAGGCCTGGAAGCGGAAAGAATCATTCGATTCAGCATCATCCTCTTCTCTCAAAGCCTCGCTGTGCAGATGGCGATGATCGTATCTGATTCCGCCGCTCAGGTTCAGTTTGCCTATCTCCTTGCTCACCGTGGCAAATACACCATAATCGAAGAGATGATAGGCTGGAATCAGAAATTCAGAACCTTTATTGATCGACTGCTGCCACATGCCGTTGATGCCCGTAGAGAACTTCCATCCATTCATTTCCGGCGAGAGATAATGCAGGTCGTAATTCATGGTATGGAGCATGAAATCGAGTCCGCATTCCTTCGGATTCTTTTCCTCCTCAAACTCCTGACGGCGGTTCTGCTGATAACCCAAGAGGAGTTTCAGATTGCCGTCGCCCAGGAACCAGGAATTATCAAGTACAGCCTTGTAATGATGAATCTGCTGATAAGGCATCGGCTTGCCGTAACTCTTGGCATCATAGCCATCCGGAATTTCCAGTTCGCCCGTTTTCTCATCTCTTTCTCCCTCTACGATGCCCGGAGTGAGATGATAATAATCGAGTGTAAGATGCGAATGCCCCTGGCGGTAGTTCCAACCGAGAAGCTGCGAGAATGCCTGCTCTCTGAGTGATGAACCGAATACATAACCATCGTATTTATTCTTGTAGGCATGCGTCATCTTTCCGCTGTAGCGGGTGTTCCATACAAATCCGCCCTGGTTGCCGGCAAAGTTGAGCGAATAATCAAAAAGTCCGTTGTTGGTTTGATAACCCGTTGAGAAATTCGCTCTCATGTCGCCCTTGGCAAGGGTAGGAGCGGAGTGGAAGATGAGGACGCCTGCCATCGCATCCGATCCATACATGAGACTTGCCGGACCTTTCAGAATTTCTACGGAATGAATCGAAGCGGGGTCGATTTCTATTCCGTGTTCATCGCCCCATTGCTGTCCTTCCTGTCTGATTCCATCGTTTACCACTACCACGCGGTTATAGCCCAGGCCACGAATCACGGGCTTTGAAATTCCGCTTCCCGTGGTAATCTGCGAAACGCCTGGCTGGTGGGCGATGGCGTCGATGATGTTGGTAGAAGGCTGCATTTCGAGCTGGCGGGCAGAAACGAAGGAGATAGGTGCCGGCGATTGCTTGAGTTTCTGGCTGCCAGTCAATCCCGTAACCACCACATCGTTCAGTTTCACGCTCGATTCCGTCAGCGGCTGGTGTCTGGTAGAATCGTTTGCCTCTTCTTCATGAATGTTTGCGTCCTTCTTATCATGATTTGCTCTGTTTATAGCCATAGCAGGGGCTGTTGCCGATGAGCACAGACTCATCAGCAATATTGATTTCAATATTGTTCTCATTATGTTATTTGTTACCTTATTCTGTTAATATTCAATTATTTATAAAAACAGAGAATAAGGTGGAGCACGGGTAGATTTTACCCCCTTCGCCCTGCACAAGCAAGGAGAGCAGAAGGCACGGCGAGGGGAGAGATGGAGCACGGCGATGGCAACCCAAACCACGAGGGATGGAGCCAGATAAGGAGTGCTTTGCAATTGGCAAAGCACACAGTCGTGCATGGTATTCTGCAGGGCAATCAGATGCCCGTCGTGATGAACATGATGGGCACAATCGGCACAATAAAAATCAGCATGAGTTCCCTGCGCTTCACCATGATGGTGAAACGTAACGACCAGCAGCATTGGCAGGTAAACCAATAGCAGCAGCCAGGAAATTCTGATTCTCTTATGCGTTATCCTCTGCATTTATTTACAGTCTATGATGATATTTCTAATAATTTGCTTGTCTATACAGAAATATTTTAAAGTATACTTTGCAAAAATACGAAAATATTTCTAACTATACTTTGAAATAATCCAGGAAAACGGCTTGTTTAAGGAAATTTAATGTTTTTCCTATGATTTTCTGTTCCTAAGGTGAAAAGCAAATGGATTGGGCTTGCCTTCTAGAGAAGAGGGGATTTCTTTGGGGGCTGCGTTCCAGTTGTTCCAGTTGTTCCAATTAATTTTGAGTGGGTTCATATCTTTCGATTGTCCTTTCTCTTTACTTCTTCATATTATATAATATATTGATTATTAATTAATTATATATATAATATATAAATATATATAAAAAAATAGGGGTAGGAGGGATATGTTGAAAAATTAATTGGAACAACTGGAACTGGAACGCTTCCTCTTTTTCTAGAAGGCTTATTATCAGATAGTTAATAAAAAAAGTGGCATTCCAATTAATTGGAAGCAGTCTCAGTCTCAGTTGTCTCAGTAAAAAAATAAGGGGGTATCATTTTCCCATTTTTCTCTTTCTTTCCTTTTTGCTGTTTTTGTAACTTATTGATTATTAATTAATTATATATAAATATATAATAGATATATAAGAATAAAAGAAAAAGAGGGGGGTGCTTGAAAAATAACTGAGACAACTGAGACTGAGATTTTTGATGCCTTTAGCTGAAATCAAAAACAATTCTAACTCCCTATCAAGCAGATGTTTATGTGGATGGTATTCGTGCGTCTAAGTTTGTCACCTTCTTCTCGTAATCAGAAAAAAGAAAATATTTCTTCCAAAAAAGGGGCGTTTTTTGGGATTTTATTCGTATTTTTGCCCTGTCGTTTGATACGATTTCAACAAAAAAATTCAAAACCTAAATAAACTGTTGAATTATGAACATATTTAAAAAGCTATTTGGTGGGCAAAAAACTACCGAAGAAGTGAGAGAAACGAAGGAAAAGGGCTTCGACAAGGTGAAATATGAAGGTGTTCGTGCTCTCCGCATGCATCAATTTGACCTTGCAGCCAAGTCTTTGGAACACGCTCTGCAGCTGAATGCAGAAGATCTGGAATGCCGCGACTATCTTTCGCAGGCTTACATCTCTATGGGCAATCTGCAGCAGGCTTACGCCCAGTTGCTGAAAATCTCGGAGGTACAGTCCGATAACATAGCAGTATTGCTCCGCATGGCAGATGTGGCGTATATGATGGAGGATTATATCGCCATGACGGATGTGTGCGATAAGGCTCTGCAGCTGGATGCTGAGAATGTAGAGACGTATTTCTTCTATGCCAGAGCCTGCAAAGGACTGGGCGATGCACCTCGTGCCGTGGCGATGCTGACTGAGGCGATAGGCAAGCGTGAGGATTTCTATGCCGCCCGATTGCTTCGTGGTAGCATCCTGTTGGATCAGGCTCAGCTTTCCGAGGCAGAACTCGATGCAACTTTCCTCTATGAGCATATTCCGGGCAACGAGGATGTGCTGTTGCTGAAGGCTCGTGTAGAGAAGGCGCAGGGAAAGATGGAGGAGGCTGAACAGACCTACGGTAAGGTGATGGATGTAAATCCTTTCTCTATTGATGCGTATCGCGAGCGCAGCGAGGTTCGCAGAAGTCTGGGTGATAGTGCCGGTGCTGCCGAGGATGAGGCTGCAGCCAAGGAAATGGGTGCCGAAATTCCGGAACCATCAGAGGGAATAGAGCAGAAAATAAAGGAAAAAATGCAGCAGATGGACCCCTATAAGGTTTTCCATAACGAATACTGAATAATAGAATTTCATCTTTCTAACTGGAAAAAAATATTTTCCCAGTTAGAAAGATTATTTTTTATAACTACAAGTCGTCGTTTTATCTGATACCATTATCTCTATCGCTATTGTTCAGCTTACGGCTGCCTGTATGGTATTTGCGGCCATGGCTGAAGTTGAAGCTGGCAGTAAAGACAAGCATGTTGCCCTGGTCAGCAAGGCGTACCTTGTTCTTCTGCTGCACATACTTGTTGAAAAGTTCATCCTTATACACGCAGCCATGAGGATAGAATACGAATAATCCGAGAACGCCAAACTGCCAGTTCTTATAACTGTAGGTTACGGCAAGATTGGAGGTTGGCTCTCCGCCGTTTGTCTTTTCTCCCCAAAAACTCTTTTCCACCTTATAGGCACCATAGCCAATGTTCCAATTGCCCGTCATGTACCGAATTTCTGCTCCATAACTGAAGTAATTGAACTCGTGGGAATAATCCAAACCCTTTGTCTTGACATTCTGATACTCGCACATAAGGTTCAAATCCAGATGATCCTTGATGAGGTGAACTTCAGGAGTCAACAGCAGGTGCTTGTAATCATGACTCTTCTGATTCTCCGGTTTGCTCACAAAGAGATAAGAGCCATCCTCCCGCTTTTCGGGCAAGATAGAAGTAGCTATAGGCTTGTCGTAATACGTCCAGTTTCCCTCCAGGTACACAGACATCAGCGGAATGTTCCAGGAAGCCGACAAGGTATTGTTGTAGCCGGTAAATGGCTTCAGACCGGTATTGCCGTCACGCGCCTCAAAGCTGTTGGAATATTGGCGCAACTCGCTCAAGTCGGAAAGACTTGGGATGTCTGACGTGATTTTGCTGCTCCATTTAAAACTCAGACGGTCGCTAGCCTTTGCCTGTAAAGTTACCTGTGGTCGAAACAGCCATTTGCTGTATCCGTTCTCCCCCTGATGGATGGAAGACCTGGTTGCGCCAACTCCCACCTGATAACTGAACCACTTCTGCTGTCCCTGTAGCTGGGTGAAAAGATAGAGATTGCTGTACTTCAATTCCGTATCAGCATTACTGCTTCCCACATAGATGTTATCTGTGTGGCTGATATTATATTGTCCACCTACCGATAAAGCCATCTGTTTCCAGTTCTTGCTGTATGTTCCTTCACCAATAAGAGAGCGCTTTCTACCAGTTGCATCATAACTGTAATCGGTCAGCGGAGCGTTCTTTACAGATTCATCCGGCGATTTGTTAAACGTATATTCCCTCATACGATACTGGTAATCTGTGCCGATGTAAGTACCCACCAGGTTCAGAGCCAGGTTCTGGTCATGGGGCATGTTGAGCGAATAATAAATATCCAGGGATGGAATCTGCTCCAGCATTTTTCTGTTGTTCAGCAGATACTGGTCCGCCTTGCCGCTTTCCTGATAAAGCTGGTTCATACCTCTCACCGGACTGTTATAATTGTAGAAATTCAACCGTACATTCAATGTATATTTGTCTGGCTCACTAAGATTATAACCCAACTGTACATTATTGGTGGTGTATAGGAACGGAGAATCATAACCTAAATAATTGCGATGTAGAGTTTCGCCGGTAGGCAGATGATAAGTACCGAGACTTTCATAGCTTCGTTCCTCTACCGAGCGATAAGAGAAACTGTAGTTGATGCTGAATTCCGATTTCTTCACATTGTATTTGAAATAACCGTCGCTATTATTGAAACCTGCCTTGGTTCCTTGCATCGTAGAAACTCCACCCACATAACCGGCATAACGTCGGCGGACCTGGTAGTTGATGACTGCATCCAGATTGCTGTCTCCATATTTGAGTCCTGGAACATTGATGAATTCCACTTTTGTAACTTCATCCGGCTGCAAAGCCAATACATCTTGCATGCTAGCCTTGACATCGTTGATGCGTATTTGCACATCTCCGCCCTTTAATGACAGAACTTTGCGTTCTGCTCGATTTACGATAATGGTAGGCAAAGACAAGTTGTCCAACAGATCATAACCATTGGAAGCCGTTTTCACCTGCTCTTTTGTAGGGAAGATGATTTGTCTATCTACTTTTTCTACAACCCTTGCGGCTTCAACGGTCACACCTTTCAACAGGTATGAATTCGCCTGCATCCTCACATTTCCGATACGGGCAATAGGTACCAGCTTGCAAATGGTCTTATAGCCTACAAAAGAAACCTTCATAAGGGCCTGCTTCTGTTGGCAGGGGATGACGAAATCGCCATTGGCGTTGCTCACGCCTCCACAGAGGAAGGAGGAATCCTTCGGGTTGAGCAGTTGGATATTGGCGAATTCTACAGGAAGATTGTGATTGTCTATCAGTCTGCCTATCAGCTTGCGCTCGCTCTTGCGCATGCATTCTACCGTGATGAGGCTGTCACCTACGGTCATCTGCATCGGATAGAAGCCGATTACCTTACGGATGGCATCGGGAATATTGGCTGTCTTCACGTTCTGGGTAACTGTGAAATCCTCCAGTTCGTTGTAGATGAAACTGATTTTGTAGCGCTTGGAAGCCTTGTCGAGGTCGATGAGGACGTCCGACATACTGCGGTCGTGATAGTTGCGTTGGATGTGCTGTGCGCTCATCGCCAGGGCGAACGTACACAGCAGGAATATGATGGCTGAAAATCTTCTCATAATGATGTTGCTTTTTATTTGTTATTTCACAATCAGCTCGTTTTGTTGCAATTCGATGTTTACATTCTCGAATTGGTTCAGTTCTTTTACGATGTTCTCGATGTTCGAATGACTGTTCCATTCGTAATAGAGGCGGAGGGTCTTGTCCTCGTTATTCTCAAACTTCACTTGTAAATCATAATAAGAAGCAATTTCAGAAAGCATCTTCTCGAAAGCCACATTCTCGAAAGTCTTGTGAATGGCTGGCTTTTCTGGTTTCGGATGAGTCAGGGAATCCTTTCCTGCTACCTGCTTTGCGGAATCTGATTTTATGACTTCCGGATGAGTATCAGCCGTTACCTGGGTAGGTTCCTGGCTGCGCTTGATGTAAGTATGGATTGCGGCAAAGGCAATACCCGAAATCAAGACAAAGCCGGCGATGGATGCTGCCAGTTTACGCCAGGAAGTTATAGGATGGGATACTTCCTGAAGTTGATGTTTCTGGCTGAATTTCTCCCATTCCTCATCTACATTAATAATAGGAGAGGGGCTTTCAAGTGCAGAATCCACTTCCACCATCGTCTGATAGAGCTTTCGGCATTCCTCATCCTGCAATATTTCACGAATCTCCTCATCAGAATACTTCTCCTGATGGTCGATGATATCCAGTATTTTTTCAAACTTGTCCATAATAAATCTGCTAAGGGTTAAACTTTTGCTTTAATTTTCTGATGCCTTGCGCCAGATGCTTATAAACTGCCACTTCGCTGATGCCCAATTCCGTAGCAATCTCCCGATATTTCAGTTTCTGCCGAAAGCGGAGATCGAGTACCTTGCGGGTTTGTGGCGTGAGCTCAGCATTCATATAAGCCTGAATTGCCTCGTACTTTTCGGTCTCCCTGTCTATTTCGGCAATCGTCGCTTCCAGGGGAGCTATCGAAGGCGAAGTATCGGCTTTCAGAAGATGATGAACCCGGTCTTTCATCTTCTGTCGGCTCAACAGGTTGAGGCATTTATGGCGCACACACACCAGAAGGTAGCTCCCGGCGTTGGCGGAAGGCAGGGGCGAATTGCTGGCTATTGTCTCGTTATCAAGACCCAGTTGAGTCTTTCCGTCGAGCACATCGGCAAAGACTTCGCTCACCACATCCTTGCTGGTTGCATCATCCTTCAGAAGTACCCTGGCCAATTGGTACATCCTCAGATAATGCTGCCGGAAGAGCTGTTCTATCGTTTCTTTGTTTATTTGCATTACTTTATTTTCTTTTCTTTTGCCTATATTACAATCGAATTTTCATTTTCCTAACCCTTAGCAGAATATTTTTTTATGCAAATTTTTAAAACGTCAAAAATACCCTATCGGACTTGCTCCTTCTTCAGATGCTTGTAAAGCCACAGGAAGGCGGGAATGAGGAAGAGATCTGCCATGACCCACGCCACAGGGTCGCCGAAGCAGACTCCCGTCCACGCCAGGGCAGGTACCAGCCAGAGACTCACACCGCATCTCGCTATCATTTCCATCACGCCACTCAGCATCGAGAGGTTGCTGTAACCCAAGCCCTGGATGCTGTAGCGCAGGATGGTGAGCAAGCCCAGACAAGGATAGAAATAGTTGGCTATGCGCATAAACTGGGCTGCATAGGTCACCACCTCAGCCTCGCCCTTATCCACGAAGAGCATCATCATCTCATCGGCAAACGGATAGATGAGCAGGAAGGTAAAGACGAAATAAACCAGCATCATCCTAATGGAAGCCCTTACACCCTGACCAATTCTATCCAACTTCCTGGCTCCCAGGTTCTGACCGCAATAGGTAGCCATCGCCACTCCGATATTCTCGAATACGCAGGTAAAGAGATATTTGATGCGCATAGAGGCAGTAAATGCAGCCACATAAACTGTTCCCAGGGCGTTGTTGGCACTCTGGAGCATGATGAGACCGATGGCAGTAATAGAGAACTGCAATCCCATCGGAACGCCGTTGTTCAGCAGAATGCTTACCTTTTTATTATCAAATTTCCTTTCCTCACCTTTCGGAATCAGAATCTGCATCTTCTTCTTGATAAACCAGATACAGAGCAGCACGGAAATTCCCTGTGAAAGCCAAGTGGCAATACCTGCTCCCTCTACACCTAACCCCATACCGAGAATCAGAATGCCATCTAGAATGATGTTGATAACGGAAGCTGTGATGAGGAAATAGAAAGGCTGTTTCGAGTTGCCCAGAGCACGGATCTGACCGGAGAGCAGATTGTAGGCGATGGTGAAAGGAATCGCCGCAAACTGCAGCATCAGGAAGATGTAGGCGTCATCGAACACCTCCTTCGGCGTATTCACCAGATGCAGAATCTTTCCGCAGAAGATGCAGGAAAGAAAGGTGATGACCACGGCAAACACCACGGCGATGCGGATGCTGTTGCTTACGTAAGCCCGCATCTTGGCATAATCCCTGGCGCCGAAAGCCTGGGCGATAGGGATGGCAAAACCGGCACAGGAGCCGTTGCAGAAGCCCATGATGAGGAACATGATGGAGCTGGATGCGCCTACTGCCGCAAGAGCTCCCACGCCAATCCATCTTCCCACGATGGCGGCATCGATAATGAGATACATCTGCTGAAGGATGTAACCCAAGATAAGTGGAATTGCAAATTTGATGATGGCTCGCAAAGGCGAGCCTACTGTCATGTCATTAGTAGACTTTGAACTTTGAGTTTTGACCATTGAACTTTATGATTAGTTTTTGTTATCCTAAAAATATAAGGAGGATGCACTCTTTATTTGAGTGCATCTCCAATCTTCTGTTTGATTTGTGCCATTTTGTTGCGGCGTTCGATGGAGAAGGTATCTCCGTGGGTTTCCACATAATCGAAGAGCATGAAAGCCTTGTTCAGGAGTTCGTCTCTTGCGGGCTGTCCCACCATATCTGCCTCGTGATAATAGAGTTCGGCAAGCATGTCCATCTTGGAGAGTCGCTTCTCCTCGTCCTCTATTCCTGCCATCGCCTTCATCACGTCTTCTATGGTAGCGATGCTGTAGAAGGCGTAAGGGCCTACGTATTGATTGTAGAGCTCCTTAATCTTCTCACGTCTCACCTCCACCTCTTTCTTTTCGAGCATTCTTTCGAGTGCCGCCATAAACTCGCGAATCAGTCGCTGTATGTAGTCTCGTTGTAGCATAAAATAGTCTTTATTTTATTCGTTGTTGTTGATAGCTTCCACATACTCCCACAGTTTCTTGTAGAAAGGATGTTTCGTCATCGTGTCCTTGTTGCCCAGGATGATGAGCTTCATTCGGGCTCTCGTCATCGCCACGTTCATGCGACGGAGGTCTTTCAGAAATCCGATCTGTCCCTCGTCGTTGGAACGTACCAGGGAGATGAGGATCACGTCTCTTTCCTGTCCCTGGAAACCATCCACCGTGTTTACGCTGATCAGACGGCGGTAAGGCTTGAAGAACTCATATTTCTTGATGAGCTTCTTGAGATACTGCACCTGGGCACGGTAAGGCGAAATGATGCCTACATCGATTCTTTCCTCCAAAACGCGCTGTTTGCCTATCTTGGTGAAGTATTCCGCCAGAGTCAGCAGGGTAAGCTCAGCTTCTGCCTTGTTGATACGCCCGAAACTCTCGCCCACAAACTGCTCCTTGAAGTTCAAATCAGAATTCTGATTAGCTGCAGATACAGAAGATGATGTGGAAGCAGAATCCTCAGGAGCATCTTCTCCTTCTATCGTTATCTGATTCTCCTCGTTTGATGTATCAATCCACGTTATCGGATGGTCATAATCCAATACGCTCCGGTATTTGATTTGAGGCGCACTCTCCACCTTGCCCCCGTAGAACCTGTCGCTCGAGAATCGCATGATTTCGTCGTTCATGCGGTATTGGATTTTCAGCAGGGTTACTACCTCCGGCTTGTTTTCGGCGATGCGCTCCATCAGGGTCTTTCCCAGTCCGGCTCTTAATGCCGCAATACTCTTTACGGTAGGCGGCAGCTGACAATGGTCGCCTGCCAGAATCACCCGGCTGGCTCTCTTCATCGGAATCCAGCAGGCAGCTTCCAAAGCCTGCGCAGCCTCGTCGATAAAGAGGGTACCGAACTTCATGCCTTCCAGCAGATGATGGGCTGAGCCTACCAGGGTACAGGCGATGACACGCGCCTCGCCAAAGAGTTCTGCGTTGATGCGGAGTTCTATTTCGGCAGCACGGCTCTTCAGCCTGTCCATCTTCTGATGATAGTTTTCGCTACCCTTCTTTCTGTTCTTTCTTAATTCCCTGATTGCCTTGCGGATTGCCCAAAGCTGAGGGTAATCAGCATGGCTCTCAAAGCGGCGCTCGTAGGTGAAGCCCAGCATCTTGTCGTTCACGCGGGTCGGGTTTCCGATACGGAGCACGTTGATGCCTCTATCCACCAGTTTTTCTGAAATCCAGTCTACCGCCATGTTGCTCTGTGCACACACCAGAACCTGGCTCTCACGCATCAGGGTTTCGTTGATGGCTTCCACCAGGGTTGTAGTCTTTCCGGTTCCCGGAGGTCCGTGAACGATGGCAACATCCTTCGCCCAAAGTACCTCGTTCACAGCCCTTTCCTGGGTAGGATTGAGCCAAGGGAACTTCATCGGTTCGAAGGAAAATCTTCCTGCCTTCTGATGGGAATAGAATAAATCGCGGAGATAAGCCAGGCGGTTGTTCTTCGCCTTCATCACGCGGTCCAGGGCCTCGAACATCAGTTTGTAGCTGGTTTCGTCAAAGGATAGCTGTATGCCGATAGGATCGGTTGACTGCTGAAGTTCGAGCAGAGGGGCAGAATCGGGTACGGTAATCACCATTCTGTCGCCATCTACATAACTCACGGTTCCGGTAAAGGAGAAATATTTTATACTTTGAACTTTGAGATTTGAATTTTGAACTTTATGATTAGCATCTGAAGGGTTTTCTGACTGCTGGAGGGCTGTGTTGCCCTGGTTCTCATTCTTGCCCATCTTCTTGACCATAAAGAACATGACGGGGCGACCGAACTCAAAATTGTGCTCGATATCTTGGTCAGAGGTTCGGAAAACCTCTATGGCTGTCTGGTTCAGCGAATTATAAAAGCTCTTTCCCACCTGTAGCGGGAACCAGGCATCACCTCGTTTCACCTTCCGCTGCATGCCCATCTGTTCGGTAAGCTTGCGGAAGGCTTCTTTCTCGGTATAATACTCCAGCTGGAGCAGGGTGCGTTGCTGCAATAATGCCTGAATTGGTGAAATCTGTTCCATAATTGGATGCAAAGTTACACCAATTCAGGCAAAAATAAGAAGATAATAGGATAAATTATCTAAAATTTATTTCATGATGCGTTCTACGTCCTGGATGGTGCGGTTGAATGGTCCGTTGTGCTCCAGTTTGATGGTACACATGGCTGCCGCAAACTTGCCGGCTTCTACCGGATTGGCTCCCTGCAGGCGCTTGTAGAGATAGCCTGCCGAATAGGTATCGCCGCATCCGGTAGCATCTACTACTTCATGAGGAGGATAGGCTGGAATGTCGTAGAACGTATCATCTACATAAACCAGCGAACCCTCGCTACCTAGGGTGATGATAACCTCGGCTACGCCCCAGGCATGAATCAGCTTGGCGGCTTCTTTCGGGTCCTTCAGTCCGGTAATGGTCTCCATTTCGGTCTCATTCACCTTCAGATAATAGGTGTTCTTGAGCACATCGAGCTTGTCCTTCCAGTCGATGGCGTAAACTTTCTCGTCTCTCACCTCGCGCAGATATCCCTGCACATCGATGGAAACTTTTCCCTTCTTGGCAAGAAAGGCAACCACTTCTGGCGAGAAATCATCGCTCAGCAGACTGCCCAGGTGGAAGACCTTGGCCTCTACATGCTCCAGCTGCTGGATGGTGAAAGGATCTGCCTTGGCAAGCACACGCTGCTTACGGTCGTTGGGATTATCGCCATAAATATTCTCGAAGAAAACCGTATTGCGCGATGGGTTCAAGGTGACGTTTATTCCAGCCTTGAGCATTTTTTCAACTGGTTCCTTCTCGGTAGGATCCATCGCCGTAATGAGCGAGAAACTTACATCTTTTGGCAATTGGTTGATGGCGTAGGCAAAATAAAAAGAGGTGCCGCCAGCCATGTAAACCGTACTGTTCGGGGTCACGATTTTATCCTTTGTTACGTGCCCAATACAACAAATATCTTTCATTCTTATTACATTTTGCGGATGCAAAGGTACTGCAAATCGGGAATAATACAAAAAAAAATGAGAATTATTTTGTTTTGTTCGCATTTTAATGTACCTTTGCATCGATAAAAAGCAATTTTTAAAATATTATCTAGAACAGATATAAAGAAACATTATGTGGTTTGATAATTTAATCAACGTGCATTCGGCGGTGCAAGGCATCGTCATCCTGTCTTTGATTTGTACTTTTGGTCTTGCCCTCGGCAAGATTCATGTCAAAGGAATCTCCCTTGGCATCGCCTTCGTATTCTTCGTGGGTATTATAGCGGGGCATCTAGGGTTCTCTATTGACCAAAATATGCTGGAGTTTGCAGAAAGCTTCGGCCTTACCATGTTTGTGTATGTGCTGGGTCTTTATGTGGGTCCTAACTTCTTCGGTTCGATGCGTCACGAAGGCATTTCGCTCAATCTGTGGAGTCTGGCTGTCATCCTGGTGGGAACCTTGTTCTCGCTCGGTTTGTGCTGGATTTTGCCAATCAGTCTGCCTGATATGATGGGCATCCTGTGTGGCGCCACAACCAATACGCCTGCCCTTGGTGCTGCCCAGCAGGCGTTGCAGCAGTTGGGCTTGCCTAGCGAAGGTGCGGCTCTGGGCTGCGCCGTCACTTATCCTCTGGGTGTAGTGGGCGTTATCCTGGCGATGATGCTCTTGCGCAAACTCTTTGTGAAACCGGAAGATCTGGAGATTCGCAATAATGATGATGACGACCATACGTCTATCGGACAATACGTAATCGTGAATCCTGCCCTGAACGGCAATACCATCGCAGAGATTACGATGATGACGCATCGCAAGTTCATCATCTCCCGTGTGTGGAGAGGCGAACAGGTAATTGTTCCTCAGGCTGATACGGTACTTCATACGAATGATAATGTGCTCGTGGTTACCAATAAGGAAGAGGTCTCGGCGATGCAGATTCTCTTCGGAAAGAAGGTGGATAAGGAGTGGAATAATGATAAGGTAGACTGGAATGCGATTGATGCGAAGGTAGAAAGCCGTATTATCGTTGTTACCCGTCCGGGACTGAACGGCAAGCGCTTGGGCAGTCTGCAGATGCGAAATTCCTATGGCGTGAATGTGAGCCGAGTGCTTCGTGGTGATATCCGTCTGCTTGCTACAGATGACCTCCGTCTGCAGTACGGCGACCGACTGACGGTAGTTGGCGACCCTACGAGTATCGACCATGTAGAGCAGTTTCTGGGTAATGCCGTAAAGACCCTGAACGAGCCGAACCTCGGCGCTATCTTCCTCGGAATCATTCTCGGTCTTGCCGTAGGAACCGTTCCTCTTGATATTCCTGGAATGACGGCTCCTGTACGTCTGGGTATTGCCGGTGGTCCTATCGTGATGGGTATTCTGATTGGTGCGCTGGGGCCTCGTGTGCATTTCATCTCTTATATGACGCGAAGTGCGGGGCTGATGCTGCGAGAACTGGGTCTTGCCCTTTATCTCGGTTGCCTGGGATTGGCGGCTGGTGGACAGTTCTTCGAGACGGTAGTCCGTCCGGAAGGTTTGATGTGGGTAGGCATCGGTTTCCTTATCACGGTTGTGCCTGTGGTTATCGTAGGTCTCATCATCCTGAAGACCAAGAAGTATGACTTCGGCAGTATCTGCGGAATCCTCTGTGGAAGTATGGCGAATCCGATGGCGCTTACTTACGCCAACGAGACGCTGGATGGCGATACGCCAAGTATCAGTTATGCTACGGTTTATCCGCTCGGTATGTTTATCAGAGTGGTGATAGCTCAGGTTATCGTGATGTTCTTTGTCTGATGTTACGATGTTTTCATCTGTTTCTGCGGATTCTGTCATCCGCAGATATGAAGAAAGGCTGGTTTCGGTTAGAAATCAGCCTTTCTTGTTATAGTCATATTCTTTCCCGTCATCGGGTGCTCAAATGTGATTTCCTCTGCATGAAGATGCAGTCTTGTTGCCGGCTCGTTGCCGTAGAGCGGATCGCCGATGATAGGGGCATTCAGACCTTCCTGATGAGCACAATGCACTCTCAGCTGGTGCGTCCTGCCTGTTTTAGGATAGAGCGCCAGGCGAAGATGGGTATCGTCAATACGCTCTAGAACCTCGTATTCTGTAATGGCTTCCTTGCCCTGTTCGCGGTTTACCATCTGTCGTGGACGGTCTAGAAAATCTGCTATCAGGGGGAGCGAGATGTAACCTCTTCCGCCTTCAGCTTCTTTCAGAATCCGGTTGCACGATTCCTTGTCTTTTCCGCAAACGATGGCTACGTACTTCTTCTGAACCCGATGATTCAGAAACTCCTTTTGCAGACGATGATAGGCAAACTCGGTCTTGGCAATAATCATCAGTCCGCTTGTTGCCATGTCCAGACGGTGGACGATGAGCGGACCGGTAGCTTCCTGGTATTTCCTGCGCATCAGAGCGTAGACGGAAGGCTGGGCTGCATCTTTCCCCGGAACCGAGAGTAAACCTTCGGGCTTATAGATGACTGCCAGTTCACGGTCTTCGTAGAGCGTTTCCACCTTATTATATATAGTAGTTTCGGTCTGTTGGGTTTCAAAGACTGTTTTAGGCAGCATCCAATGTAGTATCGGTTTGCATTTTCCGTTGCAGGCAGGATAAAACTGAAGATGATGTCTGATTTCTTCTTTCGGACTCTCTCCCCACCAGAACATCGCCATCTGCAGAGGCTTGTAGCCATGCTGGTAAGCGTATTGCAGGAGTTTCGGCTCGCAGCATTCTCCACTTCCGGCAGGTGGAATCTTAATCGCCTCGTCCTTGAAAATCTCCAGCAGGTTCTTGCTTTCTCCTTCCGCATTCAGCATCTCGAATTTCGCAAACAGCCATTGCTGAAGTGCTTCTGATAGCTCTTTGCGGAGTTTTTTTGCCCTGTTCAAGTCCTTTTCGTAGACTTCGTATTCTGTTTCCAGCGCCGTCTTTTCGTTTATCGATTTCTTCAGTCTCTTCAGTTCTGCCTTCATAAACTGGCTCTCTTTTATCATCGCTTTCTCCTCTTCCTCGCTCAGGGGCGTTCCAGCCGAAATGGCTTCCTGGCGCCTTGCATCTCGCTTTTCCTTTGCTTCTTTTATCTTTGTCTGATAGTTTGCGATAACTTCCTGGCGCTTTTGCTGTAAATTATCAATCAGGTTTTTCGCCTTTATCAGGGTTTCGTTGGCTTCAAACTGTCTGATTTGCTGGTTCATTTCCGAAATCTCAGCCTCATGTACCTTGAAATATCCGTCGGGTTGAAGATAATCGAAAACGGCTGGCACAAAACCTTCCCAGTCGCTTCTGCCGCCAATCTGTCCGCTATAAGCTCTCAGATAGCCAATCTTACTGTTGTCGGCTTCTACGATAAGTACGCCGAACATCTTTCCACGGTCTATTTCCTCCCGCCAGTCGTTTCGCTGTGAGAGTTCATCCTGCAGCTCCTTGCATGCTTCGATGCAGAGCGGATGAGGTTCGTAGCTGAATGGATTGTTCATCCTTTCAGGTATATTATTTAGTTCTATATTTTTGAATAAATGCATTTCCATGCTACAAAGATACACATTTAAACGCGTTTTAGTTCATATTTTATATAAAAAATGAGTTTTTCAGTTATTTTTTTGTCTATTTGGATTTTTTGTTGTACTTTCGCAACTGAAACATAAATTCATTTAAATAGTCTATCATGGTAAGTGTATATAGAAAGATAATGACGATGCAGATTAAGAACGGACTGTGCCTTCTGTGGCTATTCGTTCTGATGCTGCTGTTTGCCGCTTGTTCTCATCGGCAGAAGGGTGATGAGTCGTGGCATAAAGATATCGATGAATTTGTGTCCGGTCACCAATCTCTCATGCAGAGTCATCCTGATTCGATGATCATGCTGATAAGAAATTTCAAATGTGAAGGTAATCCCGATAAAAGCGATCAATGGAAAAAATTATTAATAGCTAAATGTTATTATATGAAGGGGGCTGATGCCCAATGCCAGTCGTTGATAGATTCGGTTAACGCTTATTGCAAACAAACTCCTGACAACAGAATTCTTTCTTGTGCTGATAATCTGCAAGGCATACTTTTGCTGGTTTCCGGCAAGAGGAAGGAGGCTTTAATTTATTATGAGAAAGCTTATCATGAAATCATGAACCTTGACAGTTGCGGCGAGGCGATTAATGTATGTATCAATATTGCCGATGCGTCCAGACAGATGGGTAAGCTGGCGGATGCTTCTTCCTGGTATCGCCGTGCCTATTTCCTGGCAGATTCTCTGAATCAGCATGAAGCCCAGAACAGTATTCTCTCAGGACTGGGACAGGTTTATAATGATTTGCAGAACTATCAGCTGGCGCATCATTATTTCCAGAAGGCTGAACGCCTGTATCCGCCAAAGAATCCGAAAGATGTTCATTTCTTTTACAACAGTTGGGGAAATGTGTACAGCAGTCAGGAAAAACCGGCTGAGGCTCTGAAATGCTTCCTGAAGGCTCAAAAGGCTACACGGCAGATGGAACAGCCCCTGGCGACGGCTATTGTTGATGCTAATCTCGGACAGACTTATCTGGAACTCAACCGGTTGGATTCTGCACAGAAATATCTGACTCTTACCACGAAATTCTTCTTTGCCCAGCCCTCCATGCAGAGCGATGTGCAATTCTATGTGGATGGGTTGAATGCATCTCTGGCTCTGAAGCAGGATAGTCTGGCGAAGGCTACAGAGATTTTGAACAAGCCATACGATCTCTCCAAGATGTCGCCTAATTATCTTTACCTTTATCATAAGGGACTGGCGGCTCTTTGTGAGCGAAAGGGACAATATGCCAAGGCTCTGCAATATCAGAAACTGATGAATCAGTACGACGATTCGCTCCGTAACGCTACGATGGTTTCGAATGTTCAGGAGAATGAATTGAGATTCAAGCAGGATACGGCCATCGTTCGCCGTGATTTATCCCTTAGCACCACGCAAGCAGAGGTAAGATCCTTTAGAGTCATCCTGCTCCTGATTATCGGCTTGCTGGTAATGAGCGTATTGGCTCTCATCGCTTTCCTCCGTTACAAATGGTTGCGCAGCAAGCATCAGCATCATGAGGAGATGAACCGGATGATGGCTCTGAAGATGGAGAATGTGCGCAATCGTTTCTCGCCTCATTTTGTATTTAATGTGCTCAATATCTTCGTATCTAATCTTCCGAAGGGGGTTAATGTCAAACCGCTTCAGCTCCTGATACAGGTACTGCGTGCCTACTTGCTTTCTTGCGATAAGATGGCGGTAAGTTTGGAAGAGGAACTGCAGATGGTGACGAGCTATTCTACTCTTCGCCATGAAACCAATCCGTTCCTTCCGATGCCTCAGTTCCATGTTGCCAAGGATGTGGATATGAAGCTCATGCTGCCGTCTATGATTATCCAGATTCCTGTAGAGAATGCTTTGAAACATGCTTTTGTGGGAATGAAAGAGACGGAAGATAAGCCTTTGCTGGATGTAAACATCTGGGTTGAGGACGATATGCTCCGCATAGATGTTACAGACAACGGATGTGGAGTTTCGGGTACCGTTGGCAAGAAAAAGAAAAATTGTGCTGCCAGTACGGGAACCGGATTGAGAATTCTGAACAGTACCATCGAAATGCTTAATGCAAGCAACGAACGCAAGATGTTTTTCAAGATGCAGAGCAACAGAGGAGCATCAGAAGAGGAGGGTGGTACCAGGAATAGAGGAATATGTGTAAGTATCGGAGTTCCATGTAATTACGATTATAATGTCTTTAAGTAAGAAACTTTTCATAAGAATTTAAAACGAAATAACATGCAAGATAGAATTAAGGTTGTGATTGTGGACGATGAACCACAGAGCATCCACAGGTTACAGGATGATTTGGCAACTCTGGAAGATTTTGAGGTGATTGCCACATCCTCTTCGGCGGTATCGGCAAAGAATCTGGTGATGAGCATACAGCCCGATGTGCTGTTCATCGATGTTGAAATGCCTGGACAGACGGGTTTTGAGGTGTTGCAATCTCTGAGAGATGAAATTCCGATGGAACTTATCGTAGTATTTTACAGCGCCTTCGATAAGTATATGATTGATGCGCTCAGAGCCTCTGCCTTCGATTTTCTGTTGAAACCTTATCAGCAGGATGAGTTTGAACTGGTGGTAGACCGAATCCGGCAGAAAATGAAAGATGGAGATGATGTGGATGAAGATGCTTCTTCCGTTCCAGAGTCCTCTTCCTGTTCTTCAGAATCAGTCTTGGCTTCTCAGAAGGCTCAGGATTTTTCGGGAATGAATGGGATGCTGGGAACAGCAGCCAAGCGTCTTGCCATTCAGACCATTTCGGGTTTATTGATGTTGAAGCCCGATGATGTGTTCAGTTGCACTTTTGATGAGGCTACTCATCTTTGGCAGTTGAAGTTGTCGAATGGGCAGGTTTATAAATTGAAGAGGCAGGTTACGGCAAAGACCATCCTTTCCATGTCGCCTTCTCTGGCTCAGGTTCGTCAGGATTGCATCATCAATCTCGATTATCTTCTCTGCATTGAGAACTATACGCTCCGCTGCATTTTTTCTCCTCCCTTCGACCATGAGGAAATCACGGTTTCCCGCCGCTGCTATAAGGCGGTAAAGGATCAGTTGGAGATATTGTAGGAATCGGAAAAGAGAAGAGGGTGTGCAAAATATAGTCTTTGCACGCCCTCTTCTAGCTCTGGTTTATAGCAGGGGTGTCATATAGAGTGGCAGATATACTATCCCATCTTTTTCCGCTAAGTCTGAGGTGTGAATGACATAAGGAGTCGATAGGTAATACGTCGTGCCCCATCAATGAGTAATGCGTTCTGCCCATTATCGTCTGATTTCCATCTTAATAATTGACTATAGATTTTACGTCTTATAACTTCCTGGTATTCTTGTTGTTGCACGTATCCTAGCTTTCAAAGTGCTAGATTTTACACGTTTCCTCTTTTTAAATCTTTAAACGTTTGATAATGAGGTAATTATCTCTCCTGTATAGCGTGATGGATATTCCCGTTTTCGGAGTATCTGTCACGCTATTTAAGTATCTGTATATTAGTGTATTAATGTGCGTGGTGTATGTAAATCGTGATGGATGATAGATAATTATCTAAAACTTATTCACGAATATGGCTGCGTTGGGTTACGAATATGGCTGCGTTGGGCTACGAATATGGCTGCGTTGGGTTACGAATATGACTGCGCTGGGTTACGAATATGACTGCATCGGGTTACAGATATGGCTGCGTAGGCTAACGGAGCCGTATCCGTAGGCTTGCCGAGACGTCTGCATCAACTAACTGAGACGTCTGAACTCGCAGACTGAGCTACTTGAGTTAGCAGACTGAACTACTTGAGTTAGCAAACTGAGCTACTTGAGTTAGCAAACTGAGCCACTTGAGAATTTTTCTTCATGTGCTTGCGTGCAACCATAGAAAAAATCAATTACGAAAACTCATTTGATTTCGATGCGGAGGGAATCCTTGTTGAATCGGATGCCGTCACGATTGATGAATCTGGATAAGGAACCATCGGCAGCCAACTCTTTAGGAGTACCGATAGAGAAACGGCTTTCTTCCATCAGCCAGAGACGGTCGGAGAGCTGGAGCGCCAACTCTACATCATGGGTTGACAGTAATATGGATTTATGCTGTTCGTGCGCCAGGCGACGGAGCATCTGTAGGGTTTCTATCTTGCTGGGGAAATCGAGGAAGGCGGTTGGCTCGTCCAGGATGATGATGCGGGTTTGCTGCGCTAGGGCTTTGGCTATCATTACCTTCTGACGCTCACCATCGCTCAGTTCGCTGATGTTTCTCTGGGCAAGATGCTGAATGCCTGTTTCCTGAAGAGCAGAAGCAACAATCTGCTTGTCGGCAGCAGATAATGTGCCCCAGAAACCGGTATAGGGAGAACGGCCTATGCCTACAATCTCTTCTGCTGAGAGTTGGGCATGGTCTGTCTTCGATGTGAGAACGATGCTGATTTCTCTGGCGAGTTCCTGGGCAGAGAAATCAGAAAGGGATTTGTCTTGAATCAGGATTTCGCCATCAAGCGCTGGCTGAAATCCGGCTAAAGTTCTGAGTAAGGTAGATTTGCCCACTCCGTTGGCTCCGATGAGACAGGTCAGTTCACCGGCTTGGAGCGAGGCATGAACAGGTGAGGCTATCGCCCGGAGCTGGTGCTTCGAACGATAGCCTATAATCAGATTCTTTAATGTAATGCTTGATACCATCTAAAGAATATTTTCACCTTGAATGTTTACTTCCTGATAGAAAAAAGGAAGAATTACTTGGCTGCCAAAACCTCAACCTCTACGAGGGCGCCCTTTGGCAACTTCTCTACAGCTATGGCAGAACGAGCTGGATATGGCTGGCTGAAGAACTCGGCATAAACCTCGTTCATGGCTGCGAAATCGTCCATGCTGTTCAGATAAACTGTAGTCTTAACCACATGAGAAAGGTCGGTACCTGCTGCCTTCAGGATGTTCTGGGCGTTGGTGAGGCTCTGTCGAGTCTGCTCCTTGATGCCGCCTTCTACGAAATTGCCTGTTGCAGGGTCGATAGGAATCTGACCCGATGCAAAAACAAAACCATTTACTTCGATAGCCTGGCTATATGGACCGATAGCTGCAGGCGCATTGTCTGTGTGAATTGCGTTCATAATCTTCAATTTATAATTTACAATTTATAATTTAACACTTAACACTTAATACTAAACATTGAACACTAACCATTCAACATTAAATATTATACTATCCAGAGATGGAATCCCTTTGATTCCAAAGCCTCCTTGATTTCTTTTACGTGTTCCTCGTCGCGGGTCTCCATGGTGAGGCGGAGCACGCAGGCATTCACCTTGTTGCGGTTGGCAGAACGGTCGTGGTGAACACCGGTGATATTACCGCCCAATCCGGCGATGACAGAGCAGACCTCTACCAATTCGCCCGGTTTGTCATCCAGCTCCATCTCGATGGTGCAGAGACGGCCGCTCTTGGCAAGACCACGGGTGATGACGCGGTTCAGGATGGTTACATCGATGTTACCGCCGCTTACCACGCAGATGGTTTTCTTGCCCTTCACCGGAATCTTGTTATACATCACGGCTGCCACACTGGCCGCACCGGCACCTTCGGCTACCATCTTCTCACTCTCTATGAGTTTCAGGATGGCTGCACAAATCTCGTCCTCGCTTACGGTGACGATTTCGTCAACATAGTTGGAGCAGGTTTCAAAAGTAATCTTGCCCGGTTCCTTTACGGCAATACCATCGGCTACGGTCGCTACAGAAGGCAACTTCTCCTGTTTGTGATCGTGCAGACTCTGTACCATACTTGCTGCTCCTTCTGCTTGAACACCATATACCTTGACGTTAGGATTCAGCGACTTGATGGCAAAGGCTACACCAGAGATAAGTCCGCCGCCACCTACAGGAACGACGACAGCTTCTACATCTGGCAACTGGTCGAGAATCTCCAGACCGATGGTGCCCTGTCCGGCAATGACGTTCTCATCATCGAAAGGATGTACGAAGGTGTAGCCATGCTCATCTTTCAGTTCCAGCGCCTTTTGGTAGGCATCATCGTAAACGCCAGGTACCAGACAGACCTCTGCACCCAGTCGCTTGGTTGCTTCTACCTTGGAGATAGGAGCGCCTTCAGGCAGACAGATGAGACTCTTTACGCCCATGGCTGTAGCTCCCAGCGCTACACCCTGTGCATGGTTGCCCGCAGAGCAGGCTATTACACCCTTCTTCTTTTCTTCATCGGTGAGTTGTGAAATCTTATAGTAAGCACCACGAATCTTGAACGAACCGGTCTTCTGCAGGCACTCTGGTTTCAAATAAACATCACTCTCTGGGTTGATTCTTGGCGTGTGAACCAGCTCAGTCTTTCTTATTACCTTGCTCAGCACGAAGCGAGCCTTATAGAAATTGTCAAGTTGTAACATAACTGCTGATATGTGTATAGTTTATTTCGTGCAAAGTTACTATTATTTGAAGAAAATACAAAATAATTCGGTTTAATTTTTGTTTATTCGATAATATTGCTTAACTTTGCGGCATAAAAACATAGTAACAAATAAACTAATTACTTTTATCTGGAAATGAAGAAAAACGTTTTAGCAGTAGCGTTGGCATTGATGGCGAGCATCGGTGCATACGCAGAGAAGAATACTGTCAGTTCTCCTGATGGTAAGTTGAATGTCGTGGTAGAAGACCGCGATGGCAAACTCTATTATTCCATCGACTATGCAGGCAAGCGAATGATGGAGGAATCACAGCTCGGACTCCTTGCCAATGTAGGCGATTTCAGTCAGGGCTTGACCTATCAGGGCAAGAAGGAAGCTAAGGTGGAGAAGAGCTATGACCTCCGCACCGCCAAGGTATCGCATGTGGATTATCATGCCAACCAGCTCAACGTGACTTATCTCAATGGCAGGAAAGAACCCATGACCGTTACCTTCAATGTGTCCAACAATGACGTGGCTTTCCGCTATACCTTTGATGGCTTGAAGGCACAGCATATTATTATTAATGAGGAGAAGACGGCATTCAATTTGCCAAAGATTTCCACCTCTTTCCTCTGTCCACAGAGCGATCCACTGATAGGCTTTGCCCGTACCAAGCCAAGTTATGAGGAGGATTACAAGCCAGATGCTCCGCTCACAGCCAAGTCGGGTTATGGTCAGGGCTATACTTTCCCATGCCTTTTCAAGGTAGGTGGCGATGGCTGGGTATTGGTCAGTGAGACGGGTACTCATGGCAACTATCCGGGTTGTCACATCAGCGATTACGATGCTGCTAAGGGTTATCAGATCGCCTTCCCTATGGAGAAGGAGGCAGATGGCATCGGTTCTACATCGGCAGCTTTCATTCTTCCGGGTTCCACTCCATGGCGTACCATTACCGTGGGTTCTGATTTGAAGCCTCTGGTAGAAACCACCATCCCTTATGATGTAGTAGAGCCTCGCTATGAGGCATCCCAAAAGTATGGTGTTGGAAAATATGCCTGGAGCTGGCTCATCTGGCAGGATGAATCCTGCAACTATAACGACCAGAAGCAGTTCATCGACCTGGCTGCTACCATGGGATATGAATATGTGCTGGTTGATGCGCTCTGGGATACCCAGATTGGTAGAGACAAGATAGCAGAGTTGAGCAAGTATGCGCAAAGCAAGAAAGTGAGTCTGATGCTCTGGTATAATTCCAATGGTGTGGCCAACGATGCACCTCAGGGTCCTCGTGGCATCATGGATAACATCGTGGCCCGTAAGAAGGAGATGGCCTGGATGAAGAGCATCGGCATCAAGGGTATCAAGGTAGATTTCTTCGGTGGCGACAAGCAGCATACCATGCAGCAGTATGAAGACATCCTCAGCGATGCCAACGATTATGGCATTCAGGTTATCTTCCATGGTTGCACCCTGCCAAGAGGTTGGGAGCGCATGTATCCTAACTATGTATCGAGCGAGGCTGTACTGGCTTCGGAGAATGTATTCTTCTCTGATTATCATGCCAAGCAGGAGGGCTTTGAGCTGACCATGCATCCATTCTGCCGCAATGCCGTGGCTGCGATGGATTGGGGTGGCACCATCATGAACAAATACTTGTCTCGTGACAACAAGAGTCGTCATCGTCGTTATACCACCGATGTCTTCGAGATGGCATCGGCTATCATGAATCAGGCAGCCATCCAGTGTATCGCCATCTATCCGAACAATCTCTCTGAGCTTCCTCAGCACGAGATTGATTTCTTGAAGAGCGTTCCTGCAACCTGGGATGAGACTAAATTCATCGCCGGTTATCCTGGAAAATATGCCGTTGTTGCCCGTCGCCATGGTGATAAATGGTATGTTGCCGGTTTGAACGGCACCGACCAGGTGATGAAGCTTACCCTGAATCTGCCAATGCTTGCCGGCAAGAGCGTTACCTATTATCATGAAACAGCCAGCAAGGACAAGAAGGCTCTCTGGCCTGTTTCTCAGATGAAGACCGTAAAGGTGGATAAGAAGGGAAACCTGAAGGTGGAAATGCAGCCTAAGGGTGGACTGATTGTTGAAAAGTAAAAAAGTAAAAAGGTAAAAAGGTAAAAAGGTAAAAAAGTAAAAAGGTAAAAAGAAACTAGGGAGATTATACCCCGCTAGGCTTTTTTACCTTTTTACTTTTTTACCTTTTTACTTTTAAAAATCCTTTTTACAGAAATGTTCCAAAGCAGCAGCTACGCCATCTTCTTCATTGGAAAGCGTGATGTAGTCGGCTTCGGCTCTAACCTCTGGTGCTGCATTCTGCATGGCTACACCCATGCCTGCCAGTTTCAGCATGCTCAAGTCGTTGTAGCCATCTCCGAAAGCAATCATATCGGCTGGGGTGAGATTGATTTTCGACAGAAGGCGGAGCAGGGACTTTGCCTTGTCGATGCCTTTAGGAACCAGTTCCAGGAAGAATGGGGCTGAGCGGAAGATGTCCATCCTGTCGCCCAGAATCTCAGAAAGTTCGTTTTCTGCCTTGAGCATATCTGCCGGGTCGCCTGTCATGAGGAGCTTGGTTGGGTGAGGCTCCAGGGCTTCGAACAGGTTTTCTACCTTTCGGATGTTCATCTTGTTGATACGCGATTCTTCCTTCACATACTGGTCGTCGGGCATCTCGGTGATAATCTCGTTGCCGGCATATCCCAGCAGGGCATGGTTCTTCTCCTTCGCGTACCTATATAATATAGGTATCACCTCATCAGGCAGGAACTGGGCGAAGAGTTTTTCGCCAGTCTTGGCATTCACGATGTTGCCGCCATTATAAGATAGGATGTATCCGCCTCGCTTATCCAGTTCCAGACATTCTGCCACCGGTTCGATGCCGTAGGTCGGTCTGCCTGAAGCAAGGATGATAACAACACCCTCGGCTTCTGCCTGGAGCAGCGCTTCGCGGGTTTTCGGGGTAACCACCTTGTCGTGGTTGGTCAGGGTGCCATCCAGATCAAGGGCGATGGCACGGTATGGAAGATGATTCATATTTGATATATTATTGTATTTCTAATTTGACTGCAAAGGTAAGATAAAAAAACGATTGTAACAAAAAAAAGCGTTAAATATGATATAAATATAGGTGTTTGACTGATAATTACCTGCTTTTTTATTGTTTATTATACACTATAGTCGGAAAGTTTTCTTATCTTTGCAACCGAAATAACAAACAATAATATTAAATTAATAAAACCTATTTGAAAATGAAGAGATTAATTTCAGCAGTATTGCTTTCGGCAGCCGTAGTTGTGCCAACCATGGCGAAGAATGCAAAGACATTGGGCAATGGTTATCCATTTACTCAAGTACCATTCACCAGTGTGAAAATTTCACAGAATACTTTCTGGGGTGCCCGTCTGAAGGCTGCCCGAGAAGTAACCGTGCCATTGGCTTTCAGCAAGTGCGAGAGCGAGCACCGTTACAAGAATTTCGATATGGCTGCCTATACCCTGCAGCATCCTAACCACCCGGGCTTGGATACCAAGGAGTGGGATGTGAGCAAGTTCATGGGCTTCTCTTTCGATGATACCGATGTTTATAAGACCATCGAAGGTGCCAGCTACATCCTCCAGACTTATCCGAACAAGAAGTTGAAGGCTTACATCGACAGCGTGCTCGATGTGGTAGCTGCGGCACAGGAGCCAGATGGCTATCTCTATACCGCCCGTACCATCAACCCGAAGCATCCACACCAGTGGTCGGGAAATAAGCGTTGGGTCAAGGACGAGGAGGCGAGCCACGAGCTTTACAACCTCGGTCACATGGTAGATGCAGCCTGCGCTCACTATCAGGCTACCGGAAGCACCAAGTTCCTGAACATCGCCAAGCGCTATGCCGATTGCGTGGTAAAGGAGGTGGGACCTAATCCTGGACAGACTACCATCGTTCCTGGTCATCAGATTGCAGAGATGGCTTTGGCTCGTCTCTATACCTTGACCGGTGAGAAGAAGTATCTGGATGAGGCTAAGTATCTGCTCGACTATCGTGGCAAGACCCATATCCGCAACCCATATTCTCAGAGCCAGGCTCCTATCCTGGAGCAGAAAGAGGCGGTAGGTCATGCTGTTCGTGCCGGCTATATGTATGCTGGTATTGCCGATGTGGCTGCCCTGACCAAGGATTCTGCCTATATGAAGGTCATCGACCGTATTTTCGAAAACATCGTTGGCAAGAAGTACTATCTTACGGGTGGTGTAGGTGCCCGTCATGCAGGTGAAGCTTTCGGCGAGAACTATGAGTTGCCAAACATGACTGCCTATAATGAAACCTGTGCAGCCATCTCTATGGTTTACCTCTTCGAGCGCATGTTCCTCCTTCACGGCGAGAGCAAGTATATCGACTGCATGGAGCGTACCTTATATAATGGTGTCATCTCGGGTATGAGCATGGATGGCGGTCGTTTCTTCTATCCTAACCCATTGTCTAGCGACGGCAAGTATGCCTTCAATGCCGATGGCAACACCACCCGCCAGCCTTGGTTCGGCTGTGCCTGCTGCCCAAGTAACCTGAGCCGCTTCATCCCTTCTGTGCCGGGTTATCTCTATGGTGTGAAGGATAACAACATCTATGTAAACCTCTTTGCCGGTAATACATCTACCATCAAGGTGAATGGCAAGGATGTGGTTCTGGAGGAGACTACCGAGTATCCTTGGAACGGCGATATCAAGATTGCTGTGAAGAAGAGCGGTGTGAAGAATGCCAACCTCCTGGTCCGTATTCCTGGATGGGTTCGCAATCAGGTGGTGCCTAGCGATCTTTACAAGTATAGCGATGCAGAGAAGCCTGCTTACACAGTAACCGTAAACGGCAAGGCTGTAGAGGCTGATCTCGATGCCAACAAGGGTTATCTCCCTGTCAAGAACATCAAGAAGGGCGATGTCATCCGCATCCACTTCGATATGCCGGTTCGTACTGTGGTTGCTAACGATAAGGTAGCAGATGATAAGGGCAAGGTTGCCGTAGAGCGTGGACCATTGGTATATTGCGCTGAGGCTGTGGATAATAGCAATGAACCTGTGCTCCATGCCGTTATGCCAGAGAAGCCAAGCTTCACTCTCGTTGACAACTACAGCATTCAGAACACGGAGACCAAGGGAGCCCCAGCCTTCACCGTAAAGGCTATCGTTACCTCTCCTGCCCATATTATCTACCAGAAGAAGGAGGATGTGGTCGCTGTAGATTGCACCCCTCTCACCTTGATTCCTTACTATGCCTGGAATCATCGTGGTGCCAACCAGATGAATGTCTGGTTCTATCAGGGCTTGTCGTTTATGGATAAGTAATAAATAGTTTTTTTAATCAAGAAAGCCTGGCAAACGGCGTTTGCCAGGCTTTCTTGTTAATATAGGTTAATCCCATTAAGAAAAACACTTTTTTTCCGTTTATGTTGTAGTTTTGAACAAAATAAAACAAAAGAGAGCAAATGACAGAGAATGAATTCATCCATATCGTTCCGCAGTTGCGGCAGATAGCCTTGCAGATCAGTCAGGGTTATGGCGTTGGCTGTGATGAGGCTGAGGATATCGCACAGGATGCGATGCTCAAGCTCTGGGCCATCAAGGATGATATTCAGTCTGCTGCTCATGCCAAAGGTTCGATGGGTTGCATCGCCAAGCATCTTTGCATCGACTTCTTTCGCAAGCGGAAGATGATTTCGATAGATGCCCAGCCTTTCGATAAGTCGCCTAGCCACTATGCGCCGCCCGATGTGGAAGTGGAAAACTCGGAGAACGAGCTGTGGCTGCAAAAACGCCTCAAGGCTCTGCCCTCCAACCAATATCAGGTGCTTTATCTGCGACAGGTAGAGAAGAAAAGCTTTGAGGAAATAGCGCAAATCGTGGGCATCACCCCTGAATCTGTATCTGTCTTGCTTTCGAGGGCAAGAAAGCAGATGTTGCAGGAAATCAGAAAAAGATGTCGATAGCCCTTATATATAAAATAGGTATAATCAATAAAGGAGGAAACTGGATATGAACGAAAAAGAAAAGGACATACGACTGTTGCTCGACCGATTTATGGTTGGTGAGACTTCTCTGGAAGAGGAGGCTCTGATAGGGGAGTGGTTTCGTAAGCATCCCGATGTGAGCGATGACCTGAAGGAATACCAGATGATGTTTGGATATTTCGACGAGGGTATGCCTCTTGACCATGAGGCGGAGGAGCATGTAGAAAATGCTCATCCAAAGGCTAAGGCACGAATGCGCCGCCTATGGTTGCCGCTTAGTTTGGCTGCATCCATCGCCTTGCTGATAGGGTTTGCTATTCCTTGGGTAGGGCGACAGACAGGGCATCGGGATGATTCGAAGATGGCTCAATTCGAAGGAAGAACGCCTCCGGAGGATGTTGATTCTGCTGTTGTCCACGAGGAGAAATCGACAGATGCCAATCTTTCCATGCCTGAAAAGATAAAAAAGTCGGGTGATTCCGTATCTCCCAAGACAAGGAAGCACAAGCAGAGGCAATATCGTCAGCATCTGTTTGCTCCTGCTTCTCCAAAGCTTTGGATAGCTCAGAATATTGCTACCGATTCTTTGTTGGTAGAGCCGGAAAAGCTTGCCGATGAGCATCTCTGTGAGATGGAGGCACAGCAGAACGAAATGTTCTTCAAACTCTATCTCATCAATGCTCTTCAGACCCAGTCGCTCAATGCCGAAGTAGCCAGTGCCTCGTTCGAAAGCGAGGAGAATGTGCATGATGAGGACTATGTGAGTGGTGACCAAGAGGTTTATTAACAAGAAACAATTAAAAAGAAGAAGAATATGAAAACAACTTTTAAATTAGCATTTGTGGCTTGCCTGATGATGCTCTCTTCGGCTTGCCATGCTCAGGAGCCTATACCGGCTATCGACCAGGCTTTTGATGTATTCGCACAGGATTTGTTGAAAGGCGACTTTGTTACTTCTTCCTCTATGAATACCTATAATATTGGTATGATGAAGGGATTTGAGTTCGCTATTCCTGAGAGAAAGCAGAAAATGGTAGATACCTTTCAAAAGGCTTTATTGAGCAATAGTCGCCTCGCTTATATTAGTTTTACCAAGAAAGCGGGCTCTCTCAGTCTTGAAACGAATCGGGTGGGGTATGGCAAGGATAATTCCATGACTTACGAGTTTGGTACTCACAAAGACCGCAACTATAACCTGCAGTATTTCCGCGACAGCAAGGATTCTACCATGCGATATGTTTATGCCTTGGTATGGTATCAGGGAATGGATCGTTCGGTAAAGGGCAGTGTATATAAGTTCTACTCCAAGGATCCGCAAACCTATAAGAAGCCATTATCTTATAAGATGAATGCTGTTCAAGGTTTGGATTCTCTTGTTTCTCTGGGCAACATCAGGTATAACAAAAATCTGGTTCGCAGTTATGGATTGGATATGACTCCTCCAAAGGATGCGGCAGAGTTTATAATGCAACTCAACACGCTCCGTGCTGCCTTTAAGAATGCCAGAGACCAATACCCTTATTGGGGAAATCAGGTGACTCGGCGTACCCTCCAGACGGGCATTGCCAATAAAATAGTCAAGCTTTGTAAGGGATACGGCAAGTTGCTGAATGCTGACGAGAAGAAATTCTGCGCCTCTTCGCTGAATAAGATGAAGAAGGATACAGACGATGAATATCTGCAGAGTCTTCTGGAACTGACTGCCAATTCTTTGAGAAAGTAGTAAGTTTTGGAGGTATAAACAGAGGAAAAAGTGAAATTCTCTCTCTTAAAATACCGCTTAAAGCGATATTTGCTCTAAAATTATCATTTTCTAGACTTCGGTCTTGTTATAATTTCGTAACTTTGTACGCAAAAAGTAAACGATATGACTAAGAAATTGATAATGATATTAGGCTTGGTGCTTTCATCCATGTTGATGAAAGCCCAGGCTTTTTTTTGTGCCTTTCCCGAAGGCTGGCGACAAGTATTGGCAGAAGCAGGTGCCCGTAGCGATGCGCAACGACTATATCCAGTTGGGCAATCTCTATCAGAAGAAGAAGCTGGAGAATATGGGCAGATTCATCACCACGATGTATATCAACGACCTTACCTTCGTGAATTTCTCGGATGCCCAGGCTCAGAATGTTCCGAATATCAACATCCTCTTTCCTTATGGAGCCTATCTCCAGAATGAGCAGATGATGCAGCTGGAGGTATACGTGGCAAAGAAATATCTGTATATGCAGAAGCCTTCTGAGCTTTACCGGAAATAGCCAACTGGCAAAATATAAACAGCCAACTGGCAAACAGCAAACAGCCGACTAGCGCATTTGTCGCTAGTCGGCTGTTTTACTGGAACAGTTATCGAAACCTCCTTTATTTTGTTTTCGTATAGGCTTCCTGCCAAATACTCTTCACTCTTCACCAAAAGCCCCGAATCCCCTGTGTTTATCGACATTTCGAGGGGTGAAGAGTATTCGGGCACTCTTCACCTACTCTTCACCACTCTTCACCCTTCAGTTCTGGCTGATTTGCAATCCACCTATCAGTCTTTCGCCTCTGTTCCCGTTTCTGAAGGTGAAGAGTGGTGAAGAGTGGGTGAAGAGATAAAAACAACTCTTCACCCCTCGGAATGCCGATAAACACAGGGGCTTCCGGCCGAAAGGTGAAGAGTGAAGAGTATTTTGATGATAGCTTCGTTTATTTCTTAAACAGTCTTTGGTTTCGCATTCCAAACCAAAAGTGTCAATAGTACAGACATCAAAGCTGCACCAATCCAGAAATAATTGATGTAGGTAAAGTCGTAGGTCTCTACGCCATTTACCAGATGCTTGTTGCCCTCGATGAGCAGACCGCTCATAATGTCTTGGATACCGGCACCAATGTAGCTTGCCACGCCGACAACACCAAGAGCTGCACCTGCTGCGTTCTTAGGAGCTAAATCTACGGCCATAAGACCACCGAGGAAACAAATCAGAACGCCGATTCCTAGTCCGAATAATACCATAGCAATAACATCAATATAAAAATGAACACCTGGTACTAATAAGAATAAACATAGCGCCAAAACATTCATCAAGCCAAAGACCAAAGCCGGTATGTTTCTAGATCCTTTGAATAATTTGTCTGAGATTAAACCTGAAGCAACTGTTCCTACAATACCACAAACAGAACTGATGGAAATAATAAAGCTTGCGTCAAGAGTAGAATATCCCTTCATCGTCTCCAGATAAAAGACTCCCCAACTGTTTACAGCATATCTACTTATATACATAAACGCACTTGCTAAAGCTAGAATCCATATAGCAGGACTACATAAGACGGTCTTCTGACTTGCGTTGAAATCTGCCTTGTTCTTTTCTTCTTTTTTAGAAGTCGCATCCTCTAATAAATAGCCATACTTCTGAGGTGTATCTTTCATTAACCATTGCATAATGAAAAAATAAGCAATGCCGATTAAGCCTGCTCCAATCAATCCATATCGCCACCCAAAATTAGTAGCAAGAATAGCAATGGATATGAAAGTGATAGCCTCACCTAAATTATGACTTGCGCTCCAATAACCATAATAAGTACCACGATTTGATGCATCAAACCAGCGGGATAGGGATACTACTCCAGATGCTGCTCCCATAGATTGGAAATATCCATTGATTCCCCAAAGTACTGCGAACACGATAAACGAATTGGTGAATCCAAGCGCCAAGTTTATCAAAGCCGAAATCAAAAGACCTGTTGACATCAACTTTTTCACATTACTTCTATCTGCTATAAAACCATTACAGAATTTACCTATAGCATAAGTAAAGAACAAGCAAGAGCCTATGATACCTATTTCTGTTTCTGTAAAAACACCATCATCAACCATTGGTTTACGAATTACATTCATGCTTAAACGACAAACGTAATACATACCATATCCCAAAGTTGCAGTAAGGAATGAAATAAGGCGTATTTTTTTGAACCGAGCACTATCTGTACTCGGTTCTTTAGCTGCTTCTGGAATTTTATAATAATCTATGATTTTCTTCCACATAACATTTAATCATGAAGGTTGCGAGAACGCAAATAATCCAATAAGTACTGAGGTCTATCTGTTTGTATAATTCTAGCTCCCAAAGTATCTATGAGATAACCATATCCCTTATTAGGGTCTTGTAAAGACATATCATCATCATGTCCTCCTGCCATAGTATCCCATAAGGTATTATACCAAATCAAAGATTTACCTTTCATTTTCTTTGGCAATGACAATGGAAGTTTATTCTCATCACTCTTAAACAACAATTCAAAAGCCACAGGATTCATATCCTTCATAAACTTGTTGAGTTGCTGCTCTGCATTAGACTTGTCCAAATTTACAATAGGCATATAGATAACATCATTCAGATATGAGCCATAAAGTTCCTTCACTTGTTCAGCAGACTTTGTTCCTTTCATGATAATCTGCTTTGTCGTACCAGTCTTTTTCATCAATTCGTAAACCTGCTCGAAATATCTGTCTGCCTTGTCAAGGTTCAGCATAATCTTACCACGAGCATGCACAAGTGCCTCTTCCAAAGTTGGTACTCTATGGATGGTACGGATATTACATCCGTTCTTCAAGTGAGTCTTTGCAATAGAATCATAGGTCAACTCGGAAATTGTACCTTTACCCGTTGTGGTACGGTCAATCTTTGGATCGTGCATCAAAATCAAGACCCCATCCTTGGTTCTCTGCAAGTCTATCTCGACAATGTCAACGCCCATTTTGATTGCATTGTCTATCGCCTCCAAAGAGTTTTCAGGAAAGTTACGCCAGTCACCACGATGTGAAGCCACAATCACTGAAGACTCATCACGATTCAAGAGTTTAGCGCGAATCTTGCTAACTCTGTCTTGTGCAAAGATATTTGCACTGCATACAATTGCTAAAAGCAATAATAAAACTTTCTGTTTCATATTTTTGGTTAGTTAAAATTTAACACGTATTACACGAAAGAAGCAAAAAAATTATCTTCTTCCTTTCTTTTTCAAATAATCCAGCAATAAGAATGAGTTATCGCAGAAGATGATGTTTGCTCCTTTGTCTAGAAGCCAACCATAACTTCCATCGGGATCATCCAAAGCCATCTCATCATCATGACCACCATTAAAAGTATCCCAAAGTGAGTTATACCAGATACGATAGCCATGCTTCTTCATTTCTTCCGCACGATTTAAGATAGGATAGTCATCTCTCTTGAAAGACAAGCTCATAATTGGAGTCTTAATATGATTCATATAATCATCCAACTTTTGGTCATCAGTTTTGCCATTACAAACAACAACTGGGCTAAAGATACACCCTTTCAAGAGTTTAGCATATTTCTCCTCATATACCTTACTATTAAAAGTACCACGGAAGATACACTGCTTCAGCATCTTGTGCTTATGAATAATTTCTAAGACTTTCTCCTTACAAGGTTGCCATTTATCAATCTGAATATATACCTTTCCTTTACAAAGCTCCAAGACTTCGTCTAGAGTTGGTACTTTCTGACGAGTAATAACACCTATCGGAGATTTCAAATTCAGTTTTTTAATTTCTTCCAAAGTATAATCAGAAACCAATCCCGTACCGGTGGTAGTTCTATCCACAGTATCATCATGCATCATTACAATGGCACTATCCTTAGTCATATGGACATCAATCTCCACACCATCAATGCCACCATCTATACATTGCTTATATGCCTGAAGAGAGTTTTCTGGTGCGCCTCTCCAATTTCCGCGATGTGCAAAAATCATCACATAATTAGACTTTCCCCCATCATACATCTTTTTCTGAAGGAAATCAAAACCTTTGTTTTGTGCAGACACGTTCAATATAAAGAACATGCTCACCAAAGTAACAATGATATTTCTCATCTCATTATAATATTAGAGGTTAGTGGGACTAGCCCACTAACCATATCAGTTTAATTAAAATTCGTACTATCCGTCCAACCAGGATTCTGTGTCAACTTACCACCAGTTAAGACTCTTTCACTTGCTGGAATTGGCCAAAGATAATCTCTATTCTCATCCCAAGTTATAGTAATCTGGCTAAATGGATAGATGTATCCGGAAGTACCATTAGATAGCTCCAAGTCCTTGCCAATTTTCTTAGCAGTACCCTTAAAGGTACCCTTATCAGTTGTGTACAATAACAGATCTTTCTTTCCATCATTATCCATGTCGTATTGTCCTTCTGATGGGAAATAACAACCATAGAAAGGTTTTGTCAACTGCTGACCTTCTTTCCAACGGAATATATCCCACAGACGGAATCCCTCCAAAGGCATTTCAACAGTACGTTCACGACGAATCTCCAGGATTACACCAGTATTGGTACTTCTTGTCACGTTAGGATAATATTTCAACATCAATGGGTCTGGATTGGCATTAGCCGCACTCATGTTGAGATGTGGCATTCTTGCTCTGTCACGAATTTTATTGATAGAAACATCCAAGTCATTTTGTGTTAATGTACCTAACTCTGCCTTAGCTTCAGCATAGTTCAAATACACTTCGGCTGTCCTAAACAAAGACCAATCTGTAAATGCCTTATTTGCGCCATCATATTTAGACTCTGCAATATACTTAATCGGTTGATACCCTGTTAGAGCATTTAAGTTGTTTGCTGTCACCTTTGTTGCGCCTTTCTGAATGTAACCTGGGCATAAAACTGTTTGAGCCATACGAGGGTCACGATTGCTAGTTTCTGCTACAAAGTCATCTGTTTCCCAGCCTTGTTTGTCAGTATAGCGAGAGCCATCTGCCATTAAATAGTGATTCATGAATCGCTTGGTAAAACCTTGGCGAGAATTCTTGATAGCAAAAGGAACACCATGCATTACATTTGCATCAGAACTATATCTTCTTGCCAAGATGACTTCATCAGAACAAGCATCCAAACTATTAAACAAGGAGCGATAAGGAGTATCACCTGTTGTATAAAGTTTGTAACCACTATTCTTGATAAAGTTTTCACCAGCATCAACTACTTGATTCAGATACTTTTCTGCATTAGGCATATTACGATATTTACGATAAGTTCCCTCATACAGAGCTGCACGAGTCTTAAGGGCTAATGCTGTCCATTTCGTTACGTAATAGACACTCTTGGTTGACGGAAGCATGTTTATTGCCTTGTCAAGGTCCTCCATGACATGATCCATAATAACTTCACGATCATCACGTGCTTTAGCCAAAAGTTCATCTTGGTCAGAATTCAAGACTTGGTCATACCAAGGTACATCTCCATATCTTCTGACTTTAACATAATAGAAGTATGCTCTCATAAAGTAAGCAACTCCATCATTTTCCTTACGACCAACTTCGTCTTTGCATCTATCTGAATGCTGTAAATAATAGTTTATAGAACGAAGTTGTGTCCAGTTCCAACCATTTTCATCAGCAGCAGAACGTTGCCCAAGCAAAGTAGCACCTAACTCGGTATCAATATTGTCATCCGCATTGATGCCAATCACGTCATCTGCACCTTCCAACTGGCTATAAAATCCATCTGTCCATAATTTCAATTCTCGTGTAGAACTAAAATAGGTCTCAGGACTCATTGTGTCTTCAGGGGACATATCCAACAAACTATCACAAGATGTTAAGCTTGTAATGAGTAAAGCAGCCCCCAATATATTTATTAACTTTTTCATTGTTATTACCTTTTTATATTTAGAATTTTATATCAAGACCAAAAGAGAATGATTTAGAATAACTATAACCAACTCCCGAACCAGAATTATATGATGAAGCATAAATCATTTCTGGATCAACCGTCTTGCAGTACTTCTTCAATGGAGACCAATAGAATAAGTTCTCTGCTGTAAAATATACTCTCAAAGAATTGATAATTTTCTTGCTAATAGGAATTGTATAACCTACAGTCAAATTCTTCAAGCGCAAATAAGCAGCATTTTGTAAATATCTATCATTAACAACACCCAATGCGCCTCCACTATAAGACGCATATCCTCGAGGACGTGGGAAATAAGCTCCCTGGTTATCTTCGCTCCAAACATTATCCGTGAAATCCTTGTGGATGAATGACAGTGAAGGGAAAGAATATGGTCCCCAGAAATCATATGCATAGGTTGTAGGATACCAATTGCGTTTACCTACACCTTGGAAGAATGCATTAAAATCAATTCCGTTCCAATCTGCTCCCAAACGGAAAGAATAAGAATAGCGTGGTAAGCTATTACCAATAATTCTCTTGTCTCCTGGGTCTGCAACTGTACCAGAGCCTTCAGAAATAACATTATCACCATCCAAATCCATGAATTTTACATCACCTGCCATCAAATGGTTATCTTTCTTAGAGCTGTATACACGACCGTTAACAGCCTTATCGTTAATCTTTGCCTGATAAGCTGCTGCTTCTTCATCCGTTGCAAAAAGACCTGCTACCTTATAGCCCCAAATCTCACCTAAAGTCATTCCTTCATAATAATCAGAAATCAACTTATCAGGATTGTTAAATTTGGTAATCTTTGACTTGTAATCTCCGATTGTCGCTGATACATTATAATGGAATGGCTTGCCTGCTAAATTAAATTTATCTTGCCATCCAATATACAATTCCCATCCATTTGTTCTCAAATCTGCACAGTTTTCTTTTGGAGTAGTTGCTCCAAATACAGATGGTAATGTTATAGAATGGGTTAGCATGTCTTTGGTGTCACGGATGTAAATATCCGCTGTCAAAGTTAATTTACTATCCAAGAAACCCAAATCCAAACCCCAGTTGTAGGTAGAAACTGTCTCCCAAGTTAAAGATGAAGATAACGGAGAAGACACACTTGCATAATATGCCTTGTTCAAACCGTCAAATGTATAAGACATCTTGTTGTCTGTATAAATCTGGTCAAAATAAGCATAGTTGTTTACTTGCTGGTTTCCAAGACTACCTACAGAGAAACGGAACTTAGCATTATTTACTACAGGCAATAACTTATTCCAGAATTTCTCAGAACTCATTCGCCAACCAATTGAAGCAGAAGGGAAAAATCCCCAGCGGTCTTTTGACGCAAACTTAGAAGTTCCATCCCATCGGCCGCTAATCTCAGCCAAATATTTACCTTCATAGTCGTAATTGACTCTGGCAAAATATCCTAAGGTTCTATATGCAGATATGTCATGTCCAACAGTAGTTTCACCTTGTGCGACGGTGAAAGAAGATAAATCTTTAGAAAGAAGATCATTCTTTTTTACAGATAAATCTGTTGTTCTATAATCCTCATATTGACCACCTGCTACAACCTTAAAGTTATGCTTTTTGTCCCATATATGAGTATAGGTACCATATATATTCAGGTTGTTGTCGTCTATCTGCATGTGCCCTTCCTGATAGTAATCTGTTATAGTACCAGAAGTAAATGTTGAAGTTGCTCCCTCTGCGCGTGAATACTCAAAAGGCATGCTTCTTCTCTTATAAATGTAATTTCTGTTATTATAAGCGTATGAAGCCGTCAAGACCAAATCGTCAAATACTTTATAATCAAGTTGATTTGCAACAATCCAGTACTTGTTTTCACGAGAGTTGCGCGCCTCGTTTGCTGTCAGGAAACCTGCATGGCCAGAGCCCAAAGGTGAATTGGAGGTCAATTGGTTTGTATACTGTACAACAGAGCCATCAGGATTTCTTGGTACGAAAGAAGACAAAATGTTTGACTGCAAACTAGAAATAGTCTGCTGCTCATTATAGAAACCTGCATATTTGTAGGCCGTTTTGTTATAATTGAAATTAACAGAATACGTCAAATGTTTAGACAACTTGGCATTCAGTTTTCCTCTAAAGGATACATTCTGATAATTATCTTTGTAGATATTAAAGATACCATCCTGTGTAAAGAAACGGCCGCTTGCAAAATAATTAACCTTATCATTTCCACCTGTCACAGAAACATTATGCTCCTGCTCTGGTCTTGTTTTACGATAGAAATAATCATACCAGTCAAAGTTGCCATAATAATAATACTTTCCGTCATCGCCAACTACGGTCCATGGTCTATCTGGATTTTCGGTCTTATCATTACGTCTATCATAAAGCATCTGCAAATCTTTGTCTGTATAATTTGCCATCAATTTGCCTTGGTAAGCCTCATAGAATTGGTTGACAAGATTTACATGGTCATAACCTGTATGAATGAAATCTGTTGATGTTGTATTCTGTTTCCAACCTACGCGACCATTATATGATATGGAAGCTTTACCTTCTGAGTCTTTTCCACTCTTTGTAGTAATCAAAATAACACCAGAAGAGGCTTTGGCACCATAAATTGCAGAAGCAGAAGCATCTTTCAAAACTGAGATAGATTCAATGTCATTAGGATTTATCTGGCTCAAGTTGACCTCCATGCCATCAGCCAACACCAATGGACTACCTCCATTAATGGAAGCGACACCACGAATGTCAATGCTATAACCAGAATCCAAGCTTCCTGAATTAAAAGTCAAGTTTACAGAAGGATCTGCACCTTGTAATGCGCCAGCTGCATTTGATACTGGGCGATTGTTTATGTCATCTGCAGTAATCATTGACACAGCACCAGTTAAATTAGCTTTCTTCTGAGTACCATAACCAACAACTACAACTTCGCTCAATACCTTATTATCATCTGCCAGGTTTACATTGATTACTTCGCGACCATTTACCTTGATGTCCTGGTCCTTGCAGCCAATGTATGATACAGCCAACATACCGTCGGCAGGAATCTCGATGGTATAGTTTCCGTCAAGATCGGTTACAACACCATTGTTGGTGGTACCTTTCTCCATGACGGTAGCGCCGATAACTGGCTCGCCAGTTTCGTCTTTCACTACACCACGTACCTTGATTTTCTTTCCATGAGTCTGAGATTTAGCTTTTTGCTGAGGCTTGATGACGATGTAGTTGCCTTCCATCTCATAGGTAAAATTGGTACCTTTGAGCAATTGGTTCAACATACCAAAGACATCATCACTTTTCTTGGTTAATGTAACCGAACGGTTAGCATCCAACTGTGAGGAGTTGTAGGCAATCTTGTACTTAGATTCCTTTTCAATCTTCTCAAAAGCTGACTTAAGCGTTACCTTGTTTGAGCTGAAGCTGACGTTCTGAGCCGAAAGGGTCATCTGGCCTGCCAGGAGCAAACAGAAGCATGACGCAGAGATTCGTTTAAGATTCATACTTTATCTATTTAAGTTATTAATAATTTTCTTGTTACGTCTTGAAGACAACGGGAAAGAGAGTTACACCCAATTACAAAACTGTTAAAATGAAGTTTTTCTGAAAAAAATATCTTGTGTTCGCAAACACCCTATAAAATTCTTCTTTTGGAAATTATAAATACATAATATGAAGGCTCTAAATTAGCATTTCTTGCTGCTAATTTAGAGCCTTGATTTTTTTAAAAAGTAATGCTTGGGGTATGGAAATAGCAGTAATGCTTTTGATAATCAGAACTTACTTTGTTCTTTCCTCAGACAGAATTTTTCTCAATTCCCGCTCGTACTGCTCTGCATCCTCAAAGCAGATGGTCTGCATTCCGAAACGCTGGGCGGCTTCTACATTCTCTATTCTGTCGTCTGCAAAAAGGCATTCTTCCGGTTTCAGATTGTATTTCTGGCAGATTCTTTCATAAATAGCCCTATCGGGTTTGATGATTTTCTCTTCTGAAGAAATCACCTGTCCTTCCAGAAGTTGGAAAATGGGATATTGAACCATCGTTTCATGAACCTTGGTGCACCAGTTGGAAAGTCCGTAAAGGTGGTAGCCTTCTGCCTTCAACTGGGTCAGCAAGGTGCGCATACCTTCTTTTTCGCCCCTTACAAAATCGTTAAAGCGCTGGGCTACGGTTGCTATTTCTTCCTTATATTGCGGCATAATCTGCTGCATCTTGCAGAAGGTTTCTTCGAAAGAATCTCCGCGATCCATGTTTTCATTCCACTTGCCATCTATCAGGAGATGATAGAATTCTTCTGCCTGTTCGTGGGTCTTGAATATCTGGTCAAGTGTTTCAAAGTATTCGTAATCTACGAGTACTTTTCCAAAATCAAAAATCAAATTCTTTATCATGATATTTCCAGTTTATGTTATTATTTCTGTTTTCATATCCCGTGCAGAGATACTCTTTTATGAAAAAAGGCGCATCATTTTTACATAATGCGCCTTTTGTTTACCTATTATAATATATGCCTACCTGATGATTACTTCATCTTTCTTCACTTCATATTCCAGACCAGGAACCAGGTTCTTCAGGACAAACATGGCTCCCGAGAGGGTTTCGCCACGGTTGAAATGAACTGTAACCTTCGTCTTCTGGTGAATCTTTGAACGGAAGATGAATTTCACTCCGTATGCATTACCCAGAATCTTACCAGCTTCTGCCAGCGTTACATCGTTCAGGTCAATCTCCTTGTTGCGCCAGCTTGTACCATCTTCTTCGGCCGAAACCTTGCGGAGGTTTACTGCCTTGGTCTTTACATTATATACTAACTTGTCGTTAGGTTTCATGCTGTAAACCTTGTCTTCCTGACCTATGATGCGGAGTTCTATCTTGCCGGTTTTGAGTGTGGCAGATACTTCATCTGTATTTGAATAAGATGAAACCGTAAAAGAGGTGCCCAAGTCGGTAATCTCGAAATGAGGAGTGCTGACGTGGAACGGCTGGGCATCATCATGTCTGATGTCGAAGAATGCCTCTCCCGACAGGAAAACCTTGCGTTCTTCTGCTCCTTTGAAAGAGGAAGGATAGAGGAGTACGGAACTCTGGCTGAGTCTTACTTTCGTTCCGTCTGCCAAGGCGATGACTTTGCTCTCTTCGTTGATGGTATGCTCCTGGAGCATGGTTGCCAGTTTTATATCCTTGAGTTGGTTGTTCATCTGGACGTAGAGCTTGCCGAATACAATCAGCATCAGCAGCGGTACGAAGACGGCAGCCAGTTTGGCAAAGTTGAAGATTCGAAGCGATTTTTTCTTTTCTATTTCTCTTGTTTCTTCTGTTTCGAAGAGGCGGTTGTATGCAGCAGAAATTTCTTCTTCTTCCATGTAGGCTGAATCAGCCTTGTCCCATAATTCTCTAAATGCTTCGTTCGCCTCTTTATCGTCTTGTGTATTGGAAATCCTATCTAATACCCTTTCTTTTATTTCATCCGGCACATTGTGCCCGCTATAATAATCTATGATATCCCTTATCTTTGTTGCCATAATAAAAACTTCATTTATTTTTAAGACATGTTTCAATGGTGTTACACCCAATGCCAAGGTAACAAAATCATCAAATATAAGGCTTTTTTAATTTCTTTAAGAGCTAGGTTAAGATGATTTTCTACCGTTTTCTTCTGAATACCCAGGCGCTGGGCTATCTCTTCGTTCTTGAGATGCTGTTCGCGGCTCATGCGATAAATCATCTGGCGTTGTTGCGGCATGCTTTCTACCACCATGTCGATGAGCAGTTGGGTATCCTTTGCCACCACATCGTCATGTGGCGAAGATTCGTTGGCGTATCTGTCTGGCAGACTGTCAATATCTATTGGGATGATGTGCTTGGAGGAAATATAGTTGATGACAGTATATTTTGCCAAAATAAAGAGGTAGGAATCGAAGTCCTGGATATCGGCAAACTTCTCGCGTTTGTTCCATACCTTTAAGAAGATGAGCTGGCTGACGTCATCAGCATCATCTTCGTTTTTCAAGAGCATGGCCACAAAACGGTGTACCTTAGGATAGAACCTGCGGAACATCGTTTCGTATGCTTTCTTGTCTCCTTTCGACATTAATAATATTGTTTCTTTTTCTATTTCCATTCTTGCGATTATGTATGTTTAATACGGTAATAGCTGCAAAATTAAACAAAATATCTGAAATTGCAAGCTTTTGCGGGCATTATTTCGGGAAAGGCACATAAAAATGTCCTTTTTATCCCTTTCTTCCGAAATCGGCTGGAATCTCGCCCCATTTCTTCGTCTCCCATTTTATAATAGGTATGTTGATGGGGTGGGTGCGGAGCCAGTTTTCGGCTCGGGCGATGACCTGGTAGAGCTGTTCGGTCTGGGGAGTGCGCTCCAGTTTGGTCTTGCATTGTTTCTTGCTTACCCAGAGCTGGGCATTCACGCTGTCGCTATAAATTACCTTGTCGGTAATGCCCTTCTGCTGCATCAGGGCGAGGGCGTGGACGATGGCGAGAAACTCGCCGATGTTGTTGGTGCCGTGGATAGGACCATAATGGAAAACCTGGGCACCGGTCTGAAGGTCGATGCATTGGTATTCCATCGGACCGGGATTGCCGGAACAGGCGGCATCCACAGCCCAGGCGTTGGCTCTTACCTCGTTGGGCAGAGGCAAAACGGTATCGTTTCTCCATGAAGGAGGATTTACGGGCATTTTATTCATATTTTTTTCTTTTTGGGGTTGGAAAACAAAAAGGATTGGCTAAAACTGAAATGAGCATGTGCCTTGGAGTCGAGCTCCAGGGCCATGCTCATTATGTCAAATAGTCAATATTTTTTTTATTTTTAAATTGTAGGTTATTATATCTTATGTATATATTACATTCTTTCTGGAACCTCGATGCCGAGCAGAGACATACCGTTCTTCAGGATCTTAGCCACGTTGGCTGCAAGAACCAGACGGGTAATCTTCTCAGCCTCGCTCTCAGCATTCAGGATGCTGTAGTCGTGATAGAACTGGTTGAACTCCTTGGTCAACTCATAGCAGTAGTTAGCGATACCGCCAGGGTTGTAGTTGTTGCCGGCATCGGCTACGGCTGCTGCGAAGTCGTTCATCTTCTGGATGAGGTCAATCTCCTTCTCGTTGATAGGAGCATCAGCACCCAACTCTGCAGGAATCTCGATGCCCTCGGCTGCTGCCTTGCGCATGATGCTGCGGATACGAGCGTAGGTATACTGGATGAAAGGACCTGTGTTACCGTTGAAGTCGATACTCTCTTCTGGGTTGAAGAGCATGTTCTTGCGGGCATCTACCTTGAGGATGAAGTACTTCAACGCTCCGAGACCCACGATGCGTGAAATCTCCTGGCGCTCTTCCTCGCTCATGTCCTTGAACTTGCCGAGCTCATCGCTTGTCTGGCGAGCATCCTTAATCATCTCTGCCATCAGGTCATCAGCATCTACTACGGTTCCCTCGCGGCTCTTCATCTTACCGTTAGGCAGCTCTACCATACCATAAGAGAAGTGAACCAAGTCCTTGCCCCACTTGAAACCGAGACGGTCGAGCAGGATAGAGAGCACCTGGAAGTGGTAGTTCTGCTCGTTACCTACTACGTAGATCATCTTGTCGATAGGGAAGTCCTTGAAACGGAGGTCGGCAGTACCGATGTCCTGAGTCATATAAACAGAGGTGCCGTCTGAACGGAGCAGGAGTTTCTGGTCGAGACCCTCGTTGGTGAGGTCAGCCCAAACAGAGTTATCATCCTTGCGGAAGAAGAGACCCTTCTCCAATCCTTCTTCTACCTTCTTCTTACCCTCGAGGTAAGTATTTGACTCATAATATATCTTGTCGAAACTTACACCCATCATCTTGTAAGTCTCATCGAAGCCAGCGTAAACCCAGTTGTTCATCTTCTGCCAGAGTGCACGAACCTCAGGGTCGTTGTTTTCCCACTTTACGAGCATCTCGTGAGCCTCCTTGATCAGCGGAGCCTCTACTTTAGCTTTCTCTGTGGCAGCTTCCTCGTCCATGCCATCCTTCATATACTGAGCCTTGAGCTCTGCGATTTCCTCACGATAGTGCTTGTCGAAGGCTACATAGTAGTCGCCGATGAGGTGGTCGCCCTTCTTGCCGGAAGTTTCAGGAGTTTCGCCATTGCCCCACTTGAGCCAGGCGAGCATAGACTTACAGATGTGGATACCACGGTCGTTAACGATGTTTGTCTTGATTACCTTGTTGCCGTTAGCCTCCATAATCTGGGCCAATGACCAGCCGAGGAGGTTGTTGCGCACGTGACCGAGGTGGAGAGGCTTGTTGGTGTTAGGAGAAGAGTACTCGATCATGACGAGCGGACTGTTCTCAGTAACTGGCTTCTCACCAAACTTAGGGTCAGCGTTGATGGTGTTCAAAAGTCCTACCCAAGCGGCAGGAGCGATAGAAAGGTTGAGGAAACCCTTAACCACGTTGAAGTCTGCGATAACATTAGCGCAGTTTTTCTTCAGGTATTCGCCGATTTCCAGTGCTGTATCCTCAGGCTTTTTCTTCGACATTTTGAGGAATGGGAATACGACGAGGGTAAGGTTACCTTCGAAATTACTCTTGGTCTTCTGCAGGGCTACCATCTTCTCAGGTACGTCCTGACCATAAAGCTCCTTCACCGCAGCGATGACCGAGCTGATGATTTCGTTTTCTATCTTCATTATTTAATATATCTTTTTTACCGGTAAAATTATCTTTTTAAACTGATTGAAGAGGGATTTGCAAGTTCCCTTTCCGTTTATGCGGCTGCAAATTTACAAATAATAATTGAATTGTGAAAGAAAAATTGCACATTCTTTTGTTTTTTGTCGCATTCTTTAGTTTTTTATTGCTTTTGCAACAGAAATGAAGTATTGCGGGGCTGTTGAAGACTGTCTTTAAAGGAAAGAACAGAAAGTATAAATGGGGATAGGAGCAAAGGCCCCGCAAAAAGGGTCTTTGCTCCTATTCTTATCTGTTGGTAGCTGAATATAACTTCCGTGATTTATCCCTCAAGGATAATTGATGCCACGTCTTCGGGCGAATTCCATAGGAGTCCGTCTTGCAACTCGTCGTCGGTAAATCCGTTGAGTGCTTCCTGTGCTTCCCTTGGAGTAATGGCTGGAGTGCCGTCCTCGTTCTTAGTATCGAGCAAAGCCTGCAAGATGGCTGCTCTGTATTCTTCGATTGTCATCATAATTTTTATGTCGTTTCGTTGTTTATTTTATGATGGCAAAGGTAATGCATTTTTTTGGAAACACCAAACTTTTTTGTCATTTTCTTTTAGCGGATATTGAAAAAGTTTTATATATTTATATGCCTTTCTATGATGGTATGGGTACCTATTTCTTGGGAAAATGGTGCTCCGGTGTTGAAAAAACAATAAAAAAACGGGCGATCTGCTTGTTTCTAACTTAATTTTCATATATTTGCAGTTGCTTAGCTGAGGCTACCGGCAACATGGAGGCATATAAGATGCTCAAGGATATGCCTATATATAATAAGGTATAGAATAGCCTATATATAATAAGGTGTAATTTCAATCTAATGTATAAATAACTAACAAACATGAAACAGAGACTGTTCGTAACATTGAGTTTGGCAGGATTAGCAATGGCAACCTTTGGTGCAACCAAACCGAAGACTGCCATTAAGTCGTTGAATAAGACGACCATCCAACAGCCAACTTACACAGAATGGCATGACCTTCAGGTGAATGCCATCAATCGTTTTCCGTTGCACACCAATTTCTTCACCTATCCGGCAGATGACTGGGTTTCTGAGAAAGACGGTAAGATCGTGAGCAAGGATATCCTGCACATGAACAAGACGGAGAGCAAGTATTTCCTTTCGCTCGACGGAACCTGGAAGTTCTACTGGGTGGCTAATGCCGACCAGCGTCCTACCGACTTCTACAAGGAAGAACTTGATGATTCCAACTGGAAGACCATGAATGTTCCAGGCAACTGGGAGATGAACGGATTCGGTGATCCGGAGTATGTAAATAATGGTTTTGCATGGCGTGGACATTTCGACCAGCAGCCACCAGCAGTTCCTACCAAGGACAATCATGTAGGCTCTTACCGCCGTATCATCGACATCCCTGCCAACTGGGATGGCAAGCAGGTAATAGCCCATTTCGGTAGCGTAACTTCCAACATCTATCTTTATGTAAACGGCAAGTTTGCCGGTTATGCTGAGGATAGCAAGGTAGCTGCCGAGTTTGACATCACTCCTTATCTGAAGAAGGGCAAGAATCTGATTGCCTTCCAGACCTTCCGCTGGTGCGATGGTTCCTGGGATGAGGATCAGGACTTCTGGCGCTTGAGCGGTGTGGCTCGTGAGAGCTATCTCTTTGCCCGCGATGCCAAGTTGCATTTGGAGGATATCCGTGTTACTCCTGACCTTGTAAACAACTACAAGGATGGTGTGCTCAATATCTCTGCCAAGGTAAAGGGAACAGGCAAGCTGAACTTCATCCTCTTCGACAAAGAGGGCAAGCAGGTGGCTACAGCTACAGGATTGGCAAAGAATGGAACAGCCAACATTACGATGAACGTAGAGAATCCACACAAGTGGAATGCAGAGACACCTTATTTATATACCCTTCAGGTTTCCCTCTCAAGTGCGCTGAAGAATGGCAACATGAAATCAGCAAGCATGACTCCTGTCAAGGTAGGTTTCCGCAAGGTGGAAATCAAGAACAAGCAGTTCCTTGTCAACGGTCAGCCTGTGCTCATCAAGGGTGCCAACCGTCATGAGATTGACCCTGATGGAGGTTATGTATTGAGCATGGAGCGCATGATTCAGGACATCAAGATTATGAAGCGCCTGAATATCAACGCTGTCCGTACCTGCCACTATCCTGATGATCCACGCTGGTACGAGCTCTGCGATGAGTATGGTATCTATGTGGTAGCTGAGGCTAACCAGGAAAGTCACGGTTTCCAGTATGGCGATGATGCAGCTGCCAAGAAGCCGATGTTTGCCAAGCAGATTATGGAGCGCAACCAGCACAATGTTTCCATGTACTTCAATCATCCTAGTGTCGTAACCTGGAGTATGGGTAATGAGACTGTGATGGGCGATAACTTCCTGCAGGCTTACAAGTGGATCAAGAGCCAGGACCAGAGTCGTCCGGTTCAGTATGAGCAGGCTCGCAGAGGCGAGGGTACCGATATCTTCTGCCCTATGTACTATCCTGTAAGTGCTTGTGAAAAGTATGCGAAGGACCCTAACAGTCCGATGCCGCTCATCCAGTGCGAGTACAACCATACTATGGGTAATTCGGGTGGTAACCTGAAGGAATACTGGGCTCTGATTCGCAAGTATCCTATCCTCCAGGGTGGTTTCGACTGGGATTTCGTTGACCAGGGCTTGCACCGCAAGGTATTGAAGCCGATGACCATCAAGAATCCTGAGAAGATGAGCAATGAAGAACTCCGCAAGATAGAATATTGCTACGGTGGCGATTACAACAATTACGACCCTAGCGACAACAACTTCAACTGCAATGGTATCATCGGTCCTGACCGTCAGCTCAATCCTCATGCCTACGAGGTAGCCTACCAGTATCAGAACATCTGGGCAAAGATGGTGAATGCAGAGAAGGGCGAAGTAAGTGTATACAATGAGAACTTCTTCCGCAATTTGAACAACTATGCCTTGGCATGGAGCCTCATTGAGGATGGCGTGGAGACTCAGAACGGTACCATCGCTGATATCGAAGTGGCTGCCCAGCAGACCAAGAACTTCACCATCCCTTACGACCTTTCTAAGGTAAAGGGCAAGGAGGTGTTCCTCAACATCGATTTCCGTCTGAAGAAGGCTGAACCTCTGATGGAGGCTGGTCAGATTGTGGCTTATGCCCAGCTGGCAGTGAAAGAGAAGAAGTGCTGCGGTCATTGTGCAGACAACATGGCTAAGTCTCAGAACGGCAAGAAGGTGAAGGCTAAGCTCATCGACAAGAAGGGCGAGCAGGAGATCACCGTTACTACTCCTGATCTGACTGTCAAGGTGAACCGTACCACCGGTCTCATCTCTGAATATACCTATCGTGGCAAGTCGCTCCTCGGCGAGGGCGGTACCCTGAAGCCAAACTTCTGGCGTGCTCCTACCGATAATGATTTCGGTGCCGGCCTGCAGAAGAAGTTCAAGGTTTGGAAGAACCCTGTCATGAACCTGAAGGGTGTAGCTGTTGAAAAGGATAAGAAGGCAAACACCATCAGCATCTGTGCAACCTATGAGATGCCAGAGGTGAAGGGTGAACTGGAAATCGATTATCTCATCATGCCTAACACCGGTGCGATGAAGGTAAGCCAGGAGTTTGATGCTTCTGATGATGCCAAGGTCAGCGATCTGTTCCGTTTCGGTATGCTGATGCAGTTGCCATACGATATGGACAAGAGCCAGTATTACGGCCGTGGTCCTATCGAGAACTATTCAGACCGTGAGGACTGCATGCACATCGGAATCTATAGCGATGATGCCGACAACCAGTACTTCCCATATATCCGTCCACAGGAGAGTGGAACCAAGGGTGATATGCGCTGGTGGAACCAGACCGATGCTTCCGGCTTCGGATTCAAGGTGAAGAGCTGCAAGCCATTCTATGCTTCCGCCATCCACTTCGATACAGAAGAACTGGATGATGGTGACGACAAGGATCAGCGCCACAGTTTCAACCTGAAGAAGTCAAAATTCACCAATCTCTTCCTCGATGCAGAGCATTCAGGTGTGGCTGGTGAGAACTCTTGGGGTGCATGGCCATTGGAGAAATATCGCCTCCATTATGGCGATAAGAACTTCACTTTCGTGCTCATTCCATTAGATAAATAGTAGAAAAGCAGGGATTTATACGAAAATCCAATATATTTAAACAGAAAATCCACCTCATTCGGGGTGGATTTTTTTATCTTTGCACCACCTATCACGGAAAAGTGTAGGTACAGCCTAAAAATAAAACAATAACGAACAATATGAGAAAAGCAAAAATTTTCGCAGCAGCATTGCTGGCGATGTCTTCACTCGGAGCTTTCGCACAGCATCAGTTTACTGTTCAGGCTAACAAGCCTGGAGCAGAAATCCAGCCTACCATGTATGGTATCTTCTTCGAGGATATCAACTTCGGTGCCGATGGTGGTCTTTATGCAGAGATGGTAGAGAACCGTTCCTTCGAATTCCCACAGCGCCTGATGGGATGGAATACATTCGGAAATGTAACCCTCAGCGATGTAAAACCTGCCTTCGACCGCAATCCTCATTATGTAACACTTGAGAGCGCAGGCGCACGTGAGAAGCAGACTGGTCTTGAGAACCGTGGCTTCTTCGGCATGGGCTTGAAGAAGGATATGAAGTACGATTTCACCGTATATGGCCGTCTTCATCTCATCGATGGCAAGCAGGGCAAGATTCGCGTAGAACTCGTCAATTCAAAGAATGATGTCATTGCCAAGCAGGTCATCAACATCACCAATAATAAATGGCAGAAGCTTACTGCTACCCTTACTTCTCCTCAGACCGATGCCAAGGGTTTGATGCGTGTTTATCTGGAGAAGGGTTCTGAGAGCGTAGATCTCGACCATATCTCTCTCTTCCCTGAGGACAACTGGAATGGTCTCCGTGCCGACCTCGTACAGGATTTGGCTGACTTGAAGCCAGGCATCTTCCGTTTCCCTGGCGGATGTATCGTAGAGGGAACCGACCTCGATACCCGTTATGAGTGGAAGAACTCTGTGGGTGCTCCTGAGAACCGTCCTCTGAACGAGAATCGCTGGAGAGATACTTTCCCACATCGCCTTTTCCCTAACTACTATCAGTCATTGGGCTTGGGCTTCTATGAGTATTTCCTCCTTTCAGAGAAGATTGGTGCTGAGCCATTGCCTATTCTCTCTGTAGGTCTGGCTTGCCAGTATCAGAACGATGATAAGGATCCTAATGCACATGTAGCAGTCAAGGATCTCCAGAGTTATATCGACGATGCACTCGACCTCATCGAGTTTGCCAATGGTCCTGTCACCTCTAAGTGGGGTAAGCTCCGTGCCGATATGGGTCATCCTGCTCCATTCAATCTGAAGCAGATTGGTATCGGTAATGAGCAGTGGGGACCTATGTACCCTGAGCGTCTGCAGAAGTTCATGGAGCAGATTCATGCCAAGTATCCAAAGATCAAGATCTGCGGTTCATCAGGTCCATCTGCTGATGGAAAGGACTTCGACTACGGTTGGAAGCAGATGCGCAAGTTGGGCGTAGACATGGTGGATGAGCACTACTACAAGAGTCCAGAATGGTTCCGTAGCAATGCCAGCCGTTACGACAAGTACGACCGCAAGGGTCCTAAGGTCTTTGCCGGTGAGTATGCTGCTCATGCCGAGAATGATCCAAACTCTTGGGAGGCAGCCCTTTCTGAGGCAGCTTTCATGACCGGTTTGGAGCGTAATGCCGACGTGGTTTATCAGGCTACCTATGCACCTCTCTTCGCTCATGTAGAGGGATGGCAGTGGCGTCCGGACCTCATCTGGTTCGATAACCTCAGCTCTGTCCGTTCTGCCAACTACTATGTTCAGCAGCTCTACGGCGAGAACAAGGGTACCAATGTATTGAAACTTACCGAGAACGGCAAGGCTGTAGCAGGTGAGAACGGTCTCTATGCCACCGCTTGTTTCGATAAGACAACCAAGAGCTACATCGTAAAGATTGCCAACACTTCTAACGAGGCAAAGGAAATCAACGTCACCTTTAATGGTATCAAGAAGTTGAACCCAGGTAAGGTAACCGTTCTCCATGCCGACGATATTCAGGCAGAAAACAAGATAGACAATAAAAATGTGGTTGTTCCTGTAGTATCAGATGCACAGGTTCAGGGCAATGTATTGAACGTGAAGATGAAGCCAAACAGCTTTGTTGTATACCGTTTCTAATTGCCGACCTCCAATCTTCAATAAATCCTTAAGGTACAAATAGATAAGTGGATAATGTGAATCCCTTGCGACTCTAGTGGTTGCAAGGGATTTTTTCTCTTCTAATGCCCTTGAAATTACATGGCGACGCAGGAGTTTCTGTGTCAGGACGTAGGAAAGATTACGTCGCCATGTAGGAAAAAGGCACTTTATGTATAAGAAAAGTTTGAATTTTGCATAAAAAATACGCTCAAACGCTAGCAATTTGCTCATTTTTTCGTAACTTTGCACCCGCAAACTTATAATTAATAATAAAAGAAAGAATGGCTAATTTGAGATTTGAGGTTGTAGCCGAGGCCTTTAAGAAAAGACCTGTAGAGGTAGAGGCTCCCAAGGTGCGCCCTTCGGAGTACTTCGCCAAGTATGTATTCAACCGCCAGAAGATGTACAAGTATCTGCCATCTGATGTGTATGAGAAACTCATCGATGTGATAGATAACGGTACTCGTCTGGACCGTTCCATCGCTGATGCCGTGGCTGCCGGCATGAAGCTCTGGGCTGAGGAAAACGGGGTAACACATTATACTCACTGGTTCCAGCCATTGACAGAAGGTACTGCCGAGAAGCATGATGCCTTCGTGGAGCATGACGGAAAGGGTGGTATGATTGAGGAATTCTCTGGCAAATTGCTTGTCCAGCAGGAACCTGATGCCAGCTCATTCCCTAACGGCGGTATCCGCAACACCTTCGAGGCTCGTGGCTATTCTGCATGGGATCCAACATCGCCTGTGTTCATCATCGACGATACCCTCTGTATCCCTACCATCTTTATATCTTATACCGGTGAGGCTTTGGACTACAAGGCTCCATTGCTCCGCTCGCTCCATACGCTGAGTGAGGCGGCTACCGAGGTGTGCCACTATTTTTACCCTCAGGTGAAGAAGGTGCAGACCAATCTCGGATGGGAGCAGGAGTACTTCCTGGTAGATGAGAGCCTCTATTCGGCTCGCCCTGACCTGATGCTTACGGGCCGTACCCTGATGGGACACGACTCTGCGAAGAACCAGCAGATGGACGACCATTATTTCGGAACCATCCCTGAGCGTGTGCAGGCTTTCATGAAGGATCTGGAAATCCAGGCACTTGAACTCGGCATCCCTTGCAAGACCCGTCATAACGAGGTGGCACCAAACCAGTTTGAGCTGGCGCCTATCTATGAGGAGTGCAATCTTGCCGTAGACCATAATATGCTCCTGATGAGTCTGATGAAGCGTGTGGCTCATAAGCACAGTTTCCGTGTACTCCTTCACGAGAAGCCATTCGCAGGCGTCAACGGTTCGGGCAAGCACAACAACTGGAGTCTCTGCACCGATACTGGCGTACTGCTCCATGCTGCAGGCAAGACACCAGAGGATAACCTTCGCTTCGTAGTCTTCATCGTAGAGACCCTGATGGGCGTTTACAAGCACAATGGACTGCTGAAGGCATCTATCATGAGTGCTACCAATGCCCATCGTCTGGGAGCCAACGAGGCACCACCAGCCATCATCTCTTCATTCCTCGGAAAGCAGCTCACCGATCTGCTCGACCATATCGAGAAGGCAGACAAGGAAGAACTCTTCGCCCTGGCTGGCAAGAAAGGTATGGAGCTGGATATCCCTGAGATTCCGGAGCTGATGATCGATAACACCGACCGCAACCGTACCTCTCCATTCGCCTTCACCGGAAACCGTTTCGAGTTCCGTGCCGTAGGTTCAGAGGCCAACTGTGCGTCATCTCTCATCGTACTGAATGCTGCCGTAGCTGAGGCTCTCGAAAATTTCAAGACTCGTGTAGATGCCTTGATAGCAAAGGGCGAGGACCAGACATCGGCTATTATAGATATTGTACGCGAGGATATCAAGACCTGCAAGCCTATCCGCTTCGACGGCAACGGCTATTCAGATGAGTGGAAGGAAGAGGCTCAGAAGCGAGGCTTGGACTGCGAGGCATCCTGCCCGGTAGTCTTCGACCGTTATCTGGACAAGGAGAGCATCGAGATGTTTGCCAAGACCAACGTGATGAGCGAGAGCGAGTTGAAGGCGCGCAACGAGGTGAAGTGGGAGACCTATACCAAGAAGATTCAGATTGAGGCTCGTGTGATGGGCGACCTGAGCATGAACCATATCATCCCTGTGGCTACCCACTATCAGAGCCGTCTGGCGAAGAACGTAGAGGGCATGATCCACATCTTCGGTGGCGAGGAAGGCAAGAAACTGACAGCCCGCAACGTGAAGATTATCCGTGAGATAGCCGAGCGCACCGAGGCAATAGAGCGTGGTGTAGAGGCATTGGTAGATGCCCGCAAGGTAGCCAACAAGATAGAGAGTGAGCGCGAGAAGGCAGTAGCATATCACGACACGGTAGCTCCAAAGATGGAGGAAATCCGTTATCAGATAGACAAGCTCGAGCTTCTCGTAGCCGATGAACTTTGGACATTGCCAAAGTATCGTGAACTGTTGTTCATCAGATAATATTTTCTGGATAAGGAATTGATATAATAAAAAAGAGTGCATTGCCGTTAACAATGCACTCTTTTTTTGCTTATCCTGAGCAGAAAAGCACAAACTAAGTTAAATATTTATAAAAGTTCGGGGTTAAAACTCGTAACCTACACATAATCAAATAAAAATGTGTAATTTTGCAGTCCGATTATTTCGGGGATACGCTTAGAGTCCCCAAGATATGGTGTGTTAATAGCATGCCCTGTGGCCGGGGTATGTGGTTAGTGAATCACCTGTCTGAATAGTGAGTAAAAAAGATTAAAAACGTTTTTTAGTAGTAAATTTAAATTTTAAAATGGACACATTAAGTTACAAGACTATTTCCGTAAACAAGGAAACAGCTAAGAAAGAGTGGGTCGTAATCGACGCTACCGACCAGGTTGTAGGTCGCCTCTGCTCTAAGGTTGCTAAATTGCTCCGCGGAAAGTACAAGCCAACTTTCACTCCACACGTAGATTGTGGTGACAACGTAATCATTATCAATGCCGCTAAGGTAGTTTTCACTGGTAAGAAGGAAACAGATAAGGTTTACACTCGTTACACTGGTTATCCAGGTGGTCAGCGCTTCAACACTCCAGCAGAGTTGCGCAAGCGTCCTGATGGAATGGACAAAATCCTCCGTCACGCTATCAAGGGTATGTTGCCAAAGGGCCCTCTCGGTCGTTCTTTGATGGACAACCTCTTCATTTACGATGGCACAGAGCACAAGCACGAGGCACAGCAGCCAAAGGCTATTGATATTAACCAGTATAAATAATTAAGGTAGAATGGAAGTAATTAATGCAATTGGTCGCCGTAAGAGCGCTGTAGCTCGTGTATACCTCACAGAGGGTACCGGTAAGATCACAATCAACAAGAAAGATATTGAGACATATTTCCCATCAGCAATCCTTCGCTATGTAGTAAAGCAGCCATTGCAGTTGCTCGAAGCTGAGGGTAAGTATGATATTAAGGCAAACCTCGACGGTGGTGGTTTCACCGGTCAGAGCCAGGCTCTCCGCCTCGCTATCGCTCGCGCACTCGTTAAGATCGACGCTAACGATAAGAAGGCTTTGAAGGATGCAGGCTTCATGACACGTGACTCACGTGCTGTTGAGCGTAAGAAGCCAGGTCAGCCAAAGGCTCGTCGTCGCTTCCAGTTCAGCAAGCGTTAATCTTATACATATTTTATTATATATATACAGATTATATATAGCTGAGCTAAAAAGTTTAGTATCTAAATCGGTGAGATTCCATTAATCGGGGACTACTCATCGACTGATCTAACATTAGATTCAAAAAGAAAGTAAACACAATTAAAAAAGAAAAAACAATGTCAAGAACAAATTTTGACCAGTTACTTCAGGCAGGTTGCCACTTCGGACACCTCCGTCGCAAGTGGAATCCAGCAATGGCTCCTTACATCTTCATGGAGCGTAACGGTATTCATATTATCGACCTCAACAAGACTGTCGCTAAGATCGACGAGGCTGCTGAGGCTCTCAAGACAATTGCCAAGACAGGTAGAAAGATCCTGTTTGTCGCTACTAAAAAACAAGCTAAGGACGTAGTTGCTGAGAAGGCAGCTTCTATCAATATGCCATACGTAAACGAGCGTTGGGCTGGTGGTATGCTCACCAACTTCCCTACAATCCGTAAGGCAGTTAAGAAAATGACAAACATCGATCGTCTGTTGAACGATGGTACATTCTCTAACCTCTCTAAGCGCGAGTTGCTTCAGGTAAGCCGCCAGCGTGCTAAGTTGGAGAAGAACCTCGGTTCTATCGCAGATATGGCCCGTCTCCCAGTAGCCCTCTTCGTTGTTGACGTAATGAAGGAGCACATCGCTGTTAAGGAGGCTAACCGTCTTGGTATTCCAGTGTTCGGTATCGTAGATACCAACTCTGATCCTAAGAATGTTGATTACGTTATCCCAGCTAACGACGATGCTAAGGATTCTGTAGATGCTATCCTTACTGCAGTTTGCGGTGCTATCGCTGAGGCTCTCGAGGAGCGCAAGGCTGAGAAGGCTGACGACAAGGCTGCTGCTGAGCAGAAGGACCAGCCTAAGAAGAAGGCTGCCCGCAAGGACGAGGCTGAGTAATTAGGCAAAGAAATATATACTGAAGCCATTGATTCTGTTTATGATTCGATGGCTTTAGTAGCTTTTAAGCAAAGATTATTATTAACTTTTTAATATAAAAATATTATTATGGCTGTTTCAATTGAAGATATCAAGAAACTTCGCGCTATGACTGGTGCTGGTCTTGCTGACGTTAAGAAGGCACTCACAGAGGCTGAAGGTGATTTCGATAAGGCAAAGGAGTTGCTCCGTGAGCGTGGTCTCGCTATCGCTGCTAAGCGTTCTGACCGTGAGACTTCTAACGGTTGCGTTCTCGTTAAGAAGGTTAACGATTTCGCTGCTATCATCGCTCTCAAGTGCGAGACTGACTTCGTAGCTAACGGTGCTGACTTCATCAAGTTGACATCTGACATCCTCGACGCTGCTATCGCTGCCAAGGCTCACACTCTCGACGAGGTGAAGACTTTGAAGGTTGGCGATGCTGATGCTCAGGCTGCTGTTACACAGCGCTCTGGTATCACTGGCGAGAAGATGGAGCTCGACGGCTACTGTGTTCTTGAGGGTGACAACATCGAGGTTTACGACCACATGAACAAGCACACTTTGTGTACTATGGTTCAGCTCAACGAGAACAACGAGGAGGCTGGTCACAAGGTAGCTATGCAGGTTGCTGCTATGCGCCCTGTAGCTCTCGACGAGTCTTCAGTTTCTGAGGAGACTAAGAAGACTGAGCTCGAGGTTGCTGTTGCCAAGACTAAGGAAGAGCTCGTAGAGAAGGCTGTTAACGCTGCTTTGAAGAAGGCTGGCATCAACCCAGCTCACGTTGACTCTGAGGAGCACATCGAGAGCAACACTAAGAAGGGTTGGTTGACACCTGAGCAGGCTGAAGAGGCTCGCAACATCAAGAAGACTGTTGGTGAGGAGAAGGCTGCTACTTTGAACCCTACTATGATCCAGAACATTGCTAATGGTCGTCTGGCTAAGTTCTTCAAGGAGAACTGCCTCGTTGACCAGGAGTTCCAGTTCGGTGACGGTGACAAGCAGACTGTTGCTCAGTACCTCGCTTCTCAGAGCAAGGATCTCAAGATCGTTGCTTACCAGCGCTTTACTCTTGCTGCTGAGTAATCATTACTCAAAAGCAAGCGTTAATTTGACTTATAGTTAAATTAGAATACCGGGAGTTATGAAGTTAAGCCTCGCTTTGCTTCTAACTCCCATTTCTTTTTTATATAAAAATTTGATGTTATGAAGATATTTGCCATCGGTATGAACTATACCGAACACAATAAATCGCTGCATGGTACGTTATCTAAACCAGAGCGTCCTGTCATCTTTACCAAGGCAGATTCTGCTTTGCTCAATAACGGCAAGCCTTTCTTCATCCCTGATCATCTGGGAAGAATAGAGTATGAAACCGAAGTAGTGGTCAGAATATCCAAGTTGGGAAAGACCATTCCGCAGCGTTTCGCCCACCGCTATTACGATGCAGTAACCGTAGGTATCGACTTTACGGCACGCGAGATGCAGAAGAAACTGCGTGAGGCTGGCCAGCCTTGGGAACTCGCCAAGGGATTCGACGGTTCTGCGGTTATCGGCGAATGGGTCGACATCCAGAAGTTCCGTGATATCCAGGCACTGCACTTCCGCCTCGACCTCAATGACAAGACCGTACAGGAAGGCTGCACGAGCGATATGCTCTACAAGGTAGATGAAATCATCTCCTATATCAGCCAGTACTTCACGCTCAAGACGGGCGACCTGCTCTATACCGGATGTCCTACAGGCTGCGGTCCTGTCAACATCGACGACCATCTCGTAGGCTATCTCGAAGACAGGAAGGTGCTCGATTTTCATTGTAAATAAACAATATTGCAAGTAATATATCGATATGAACACAACGAAGGTTTGGAAATACATGCTGCTGGCATGCCTGCTCATGCTGGTGGCTCCTGCTCAGGCACAGCGATTCTTCAATCTGACCTCTTCAGAAGTCAGAGTAGATTCCGTGTTGCCCCGTTTCGTGTATTCCATTCCTTTGACCGGTGCATATCGTGACTCCGTATATACCGTCAGCCTGAAATATGGCGAGTATATCGACATGACTGCCTCCGACATCGCCAATTACAACCGCCTGTCGGGTGTAGTTCCTCCTGAGCAGGTATTACCCCAGCAGCGGGTTACCGAATGTCGTAAGCAGGGCGTACTCCAGATAGATTTCAGTCCTGTCGTATTCCGCAATAACCGCCATCAGCTGCTGGTCAGCTTCATGCTCCAGGTAGATGCCCGTCCTCTGAAGCGCTCCGAGCGTTCCAGTCGAGGTTCTCTGTTGGCTAAGGGCAAAGTATCAGCCTTCACTTCTTCTGATGCTTTGCGCTCAGCTACCTCCCTTTATGCCTCTCATTCCGTTCTTGCTTCAGGCAGATGGGCGAAGATCAGAGTCAGCGAAACCGGTTTCCATCAGCTTACCGAACAGGTAGTGCGCCAGGCAGGCTTCTCCGATATCAGCAAGGTGAAGATTTACGGCTATGGCGGCAATCTGCAGAACGAAGCCCTTCTGGCGAGCGAACTGCAGGCTACCGACGATTTGCAGGAAGTTCCCCAGTGCATCGTTGGCGGCAAGCATTATTTCTATGCCGAGGGACCGGTTTCCTGGAAGTCAGAAACCGCCCTCCAGCGCATCCGTAATCCTTATTCCGATTACGGCTACTATTTTATTACCCAGACCGATGGAGAGCCTCTGGTGCAGGATTCAGCCACCTTTGTCTCTTCCCATTATCCGCAGCCTTACGATTACCATTCCCTCTATGAGTCAGATGGTTACAGCTATTATCATGGCGGCAGAAACCTCTTCGATGCAGAAGAACTGAAGGTGGGCGATAAAAAGAAAGTGGTGATTACGAATACCACCGGTTCTGCGATAGGCAAACTCTCCGTAGCCCTGACTACCGCCACAGACAGCAAGGCTCAGATACTGAAGAATGGCAAGGCTTTGGGCGAAATCACCCTTTCTCTCAAGAATGATAATCCTACGGAGGAAACTGCATACATCAAGGCTACAGAGCAGGTTGTCACCTATCCCGATTCCGATTTCCATGATAAGGATACCATCTCCATCAAGGTCTTGTCGGGCGCTTCCATCCGCCTCGATTATATCTCCGTAACGTGGGAAAAGCCTCGAAGCTGTGCCTTTACCGCTGCCAACCTTGCCGCCGGTGGAAAGATTCCGGCTGCCCAGTATGTCTACGGCATCACCAACCAGGATCATCATGCCGATGGAGCAGCCGATATGGTCATCATCATCCCGACCTCACAGAAACTGCTGAAACAGGCTCAGCGACTGAAAGAATTTCATGAACAGCACGACGGACTGCGTGTTACCATTGTGCCTGCCGATGAACTTTATAACGAATTTTCTAGCGGTACCCCCGATGCCAACGCCTACCGCCGCTATCTGCGCATGCTTTCCGATAAGGCGCAGAGTGAGGCTGACATGCCGAAATATCTCCTGCTCTTCGGCGATTGCGTATGGGATAACCGCATGCTTACCTCCGGTTGCAGAATCCTGAATCCAGACGATTATCTGCTGTGCTTTGAGAGTGAAAACTCCTTCAGTGCCGTTTCTTGCTTCGTCAGCGACAGCTGGTTCGGTATGCTCGGCGAGGGAGCCGGACTGTATCCTAATCGCGAGCTGCAGGATGTAGCCGTAGGCCGCTTCCCGGTAACTTATGCAGAAGAAGCCCAGGTGCTGGTAGACAAGACCATCAGTTATGCTCAGAATGCCAATGTAGGCGCCTGGCAGAACACCCTGATGTTTATGGGCGATGACGGAAACGGCAACCTCCACATGCAGGATGCCGATGAGGTGGCAAATGATGTGCTCACCACCTATCCCGCCTATCTCGTCAAGAAAGTGATGTGGGATGCCTATACCCGCGAAACCTCCTCTTCGGGCAATACCTATCCCGAAGCAACGAGAATCATCAAGCAGCAGCAGGCTGCGGGAGCCCTCATCATGGATTATGCTGGACATGGCGATCCTACCCAGATGTCGAGCGAATCGGTTCTGAAACTCACCGATTTTACTAATTTCCGCAATACCAACCTGTCGCTCTGGGTAACCGCCTCCTGCGATATCATGCCGTTCGACGGTCTCGAAGCCAATATCGGCGAATCAGCGCTGCTCAATGATAAAGGTGGCGCAGTAGCCTTCTATGGCACCACCCGTACCGTTTACGCCCAGTATAACAGACATATCAACCGCGCCTTCATCTACAGAGTGCTCAGTCTGGTTAACGGCAAGCCAATCACGATAGGCGAGGCACACCGGTTGGCGCAGAACGACCTGGTAACCGGAACCGGACCAACCTCCGGCACCGATGTCACCGTGAACCATCTCAACTATTCCCTCTTGGGCGACCCGGCACTTTCGCTCAATCTGCCTATGCATCAGATAGTTGTAGATTCCATCAACGGCATCCCTGTTGCCGGAGCCGCAACCCTGCCGATGCTGAAGGCAGGCTCTATCGCCCGCATGGCAGGTCATATTGAGGGAGCAGACGACTTCCGGGGCGTCATCACCGCTACCGTAAGAGATTCTAAGGAAACGGTTACCTGTCGCCTGAACGATACCGGCAAGGATGGCGCCGAGAAGGCTTTCGAATACAAAGACAGAACCAAGACCCTGTATCAGGGCACCGATAGCGTAAGAGGCGGCAAGTTTGCCTTCTCCTTTGCCGTTCCGCTGGATATCAATTATTCCAACCAGAGCGGTCTGGTCAACCTCTATGCGGTGAATACCTCCAAGACCCTCTCCGCCCACGGCTCCAGCGAGCAGTTTACGGTAGGCGAGAGCGAGGAGCAGAAGAACGATTCCATCGGTCCTTCCATCTACTGCTATCTCAATTCGCCTTCCTTCGTAGATGGCGGCAAAGTCAACACCACCCCGTTCTTTGTGGCAAAGATAACCGATAAGGACGGAATCAATGCTGCCGGAAGCGGTATCGGCCACGACCTGCAGCTGGTGATAGATGGCGATCTGTCGAAGACCTACGTGCTGAACAGCAATTTCACCTACGATTTCGGAACCTATACCAGCGGTTCTACCTATTACAGTATACCTGAGCTGGAACCGGGCAGGCACGAACTCACCTTCCGAGCCTGGGATATCCAGAACAACAGTTCTACGGTGAAGCTCCGTTTCAATGTGGTGAAGGCACTGAGTCCGGCACTCTTCGATGTGGGCGTAACCGCCAATCCGGCTAAGACCTCCACCACCTTCATCATCAGTCACGACCGCACAGAGAGCGATATGGACGTAGTGATAGAAGTGTTCGATTCATCGGGCAGACAGCACTGGCGCCATTCCGAAAGCGGTGTACCTACCTCGGGCAGCTATACCGTAAGCTGGGATCTCACCTCCGATAGCGGCACCCCTCTGGGCACCGGCGTATATCTCTATCGCGTCAAGGTGGCGAGCGATGGCAGCAGCTACACCTCTAAAGTCAAGAAACTCATCATTATCAAATAAAAAATATATTTACAATGGCAATGAAAAGAATCTATAAGATATTCATCTTGGGATGTCTCGCTCTGATGGCATCAGAAGTGAAGGCGCAGGATAAGAAAGACCTCTTCAATCCTGTGAACTATGCAGTCATTTCACAGACCATAGCTCCTGATGCCCGTGGTGGCGGTTTGGGAGATGTCGGTGCGGCTACCGACCCTGATGTCAATTCCCAGTACTGGAACCCGGCAAAATATCCTTTCACCATTTCGCGTGCCGGTGTGTCTCTAAGTTTCACTCCTTGGCTGCGCTCGCTGGTCAATGATATGAACCTCGCCTATCTCTCTGGTTATTACCGCATTGGTGATTACAGTGCCGTATCGGCATCGCTCCGTTATTTCAATATGGGTGAAGTGTTTACCAGTCAGGAGGGTGCCGAGAGTGGCACGGGTATGACCATCAATCCTTACGAGATGTCGGTCGATGTGGCTTATTCTCTGATGCTCAGCGAGAAGTTCTCTCTTGCTGCTGCCATCCGCTGGATCTATTCCGATATGCGCTTCGATTATACCGAAGACAATTCGCCAGCCTCCGCTTTCGCAGCCGATATCGCCGCCTATTACCAGAACTATGTGGTCATCGGCCAGCGCGAATGCCAGTTGGGTTTGGGTTTGAATATTTCTAACATCGGTAGTAAGATTACCTTCAGCGGCAAGGAGTATGGCGAGTTCCTGCCAGCCAACATGCGTCTGGGTGCTTCGCTGATGATTCCTATCGACGAATATAATCGCGTTACCCTGGCAGCCGATGCCAACAAGTATCTGGTGCCTACCGTTCCGAAGCAGGAAGAGGGTGAGGACAATTCAGAATATGAAGACCGTGTGCATCGTGAGTATGATGATATTTCGGGCATCAGCGGTATCTTCAAGAGTTTCAGCGATGCCCCTGGCGGTTTCAAGGAAGAGCTGGAGGAAATCAACTACGGTCTGGGTGCCGAGTATGTATATAATGATAAGTTTGCACTCCGTGCCGGTTATCATCACGAGAGTCAGAGCAAGGGTAACCGCAAGTACTTCACCGTGGGTGCCGGTTTCAAGATGAATGTCTTCTCGCTCGATGCTGCCTATGTGGTGGCTACCGCCAAGAGCAACCCGCTCGACCAGACCCTCCGCTTCACCCTGTCGTTTGATATGGATGGACTGAAGGACCTCTTTAAAAGGTAATGTTGAGTGTTGAATGTTGAATGTTGAATGTTGAATGTTGAATTTTTGCCTAACGGACTCAAGGGCGCTAGCCTAATTCAACATTCAACATTCAACATTCAACACTAATATAAATTTAAAGTTATGAATATACGTGTAGGATTTGGATATGATGTCCACAAGCTGGTGGCTGACCGCGACTTGTGGCTGGGAGGAATCAAGATAGATTATGAACTGGGATTGCTGGGTCACAGCGATGCCGATGTGCTGATACATGCCATTTGCGATGCCCTGCTGGGCGCCGCCAATATGCGTGATATCGGATATCATTTCCCCGATACGGCAGCAGAAACACTGAATGTGGATTCTAAAATTCTGCTCCGCAAAACGATGGAACTGATAGCTACCAAGGGCTATACACTGGGCAATATCGATGCCACAGTCTGTGCCGAACGCCCTAAACTCAACCCGCATGTGCCAGCCATGAAAGCCTGTCTGGCAGAGGTAATGGGGGTAGACGAAGACCAGATATCCATCAAGGCAACAACCACCGAGAAACTCGGATTCACAGGCAGAATGGAGGGCATCTCCGCCTATGCCACCGTTCTTATCCAGAAAGGATAGAACGCAATCTGCACGCCTTGAAAGGGCAAAAGCTTTATATTCAGCAAAATGTAGGAAAAGTGTCAGAAAGTTGTTAATTTCCGTTTCTTTTGTTCATTTTTGATTGATATATATCAAAAAAATGCAAAAACGTCACACTTTCTTGGCTGAATATTTGGTGAATAGCCGAAATAGTAGTAATTTTGCAGCGTCAAAAGGTTAATAGATTGTTTAGGTTAGTAGTAATAGATTTAGGTTTTTAGTTATTAGGTTTTAAGGTAGATTGTTTAACCGATAATTGAGAAAGTCGTGAGACTATTTTGATTAGATTTTTTAAGTTAAACATATTGCATGCCACAGCTCGTTGAGAGTTGTGGTATGTTTTTTTTATGCCCCTTTCTCCCCCTTCCGTTTCCTCTTTTCCGATTTCCTCGAAAAAAACATGCCTTTTTATTTTGTTTTGTCTCCGATTTGTGCTATCTTTGCAGTATCAATCAATATACGCAGCTTTTTGCGGTATCAAAAATATACGCAGATGAGAGTACTCATAGTAAATACAAGTGAAAAGACAGGCGGAGCAGCAGTAGCAGCCAACCGCCTGATGGATGCCCTTAACAACAATGGCGTTAAGGCAAAGATGTTGGTACGCGACAAGGAGACAGAAGACATCACCGTGGTCAGTCTGCCCCGTTCGCTCAGGTTGCAGTGGAACTTCCTGTGGGAGCGCTGGTGCGTATTCTGGCATCTCCATTTCTCCCGTCAGCGCCTCTGGGAGGTAGACATGGCAACATCGGGCACTGATATCACCAGGCTCCGCGAGTTTCAGGAGGCAGATGTCATCCATCTCTCCTGGATCAACCAGGGCATGCTCTCACTCAAGAACATCCGCAAGATAATCCGCAGCGGCAAACCGGTGGTATGGACCATGCACGATCTCTGGCCAGCTACCGGCATCTGCCATTATGCCCGAGGCTGCAACCGCTATGCCTCCGCCTGCGGCAACTGTCCGCTTCTCCCCAATAAAGGCAGCAAGAACGACCTCTCAGCAAAGATATTCCGCCGCAAGAAGGAACTCTACCATCGCGGCGCCATCTCCTTCGTCACCTGTAGCCGTTGGCTCGAAAAACAGGCAAAGGGCAGCGGTCTCTTCGTAGGTCAGCGCATCACCAACATCCCGAATCCGATAGATACCCACGTGTTCTGTCCGCAGGATCAGGCAGAGGCGCGTCTGCGTGCCGGTCTGCCAGCCGACAAGCATATCATCCTCTTCGTATCCCAGCGCGTAACCGACGAGCGCAAGGGCATGCGTTATTTCATCGAAGCCATCGACCGGCTGGTAGCGCGCTATCCCGAGATGAAGGAGAATACCGCCATCGCCATCCTGGGCGGCCATTCCGAGGAAGTGAACCTCACCCTGCCGTCCTATTCGCTCGGCTATGTCAGCGATGAGAAGCAGATTGTGGCAATCTACAATTCGGCAGATGCCTTTGTGCTGCCATCGCTCGAAGATAACCTCCCTAACACCATCATGGAGTCGATGGCGTGCGGCGTGCCGAGCATCGGTTTCAGGGTAGGAGGTATACCGGAGATGATAGACCATCAGCAGAACGGCTACGTGGCCAACTACCGCGATACCGAAGACCTGGCGAGTGGCATCCACTGGGTACTCGAAGAGGCCGACAGGGCGGCTCTGAAGCAGGCATGTCTGCAGAAGGTAGCACAGAACTATTCGCAGCATGCCGTAGCATTGAAATATATTGAAGTTTATAACGAGGCGATGGCCTACAAAAACTATAAGTTATGATTAAGTTCACCGTCGTAACCTGTACGTACAATGCCGAGAAGGAGTTGCAGCGTACCCTCGACAGCGTGCAGCGCCAGACCTACTGCAACATCGAGCACATCATCATGGATGGCGGTTCCCGCGACCGCACCCTCCAGCTGGTGAAGGCATATCAGCATCGCAATGCAGTAGGCGAGAGCTCGCACGAAATCGTGGTCATATCAGAGCCCGACAAGGGACTTTATGATGCCATGAACAAGAGCATCGACCGAGCTACGGGCGATTACCTGGTGTTCATGAATGCCGGCGACACCTTTCCTACAGCCGATACGTTGGAGTACGTAGAGGGCTGTGTAGGCGAAGGCGAAGTACTGCCCGGCGTACTTTACGGCGATACCGATATCGTGGACGAGATGGGCCATTTCCTGCGTCATCGCCGTCTAGCCCCACCCAAGAAGCTCACGTGGCGTTCGTTCATCTGGGGCATGCTGGTATGCCACCAGTCATTCTATGCCCGCACAGACATAGCCCGTGAGAATCATTACGATCTGCACTACCGTTATTCGGCAGATGTAGACTGGTGCATCCGCATCATGCGGGAGTCATCTCGCCGCAAGTTGCCGTTGCGCAACGTCCATGCCGTCCTCACCCATTTTCTGGATGGCGGCATGACCACGCAGAACCACAAAGCCTCCCTGAAGGAGCGTTTCCAGGTGATGCGCACCCATTACGGCCTTCTTCCCACTATTGCAGTTCATGCCTGGTTCGTGATAAGAGGGGTTGTAAAGAGATAGAAAAATTTTAATTATTGAAAATATTTATTTACAAAGTATTGACTATTAACTAGTTAGCATACCATATACGGCGAAACGCCGTACATGGGTAGCCGACTGGTTAAAGGGTTAAAAAAAAGCCCCCGATGCGTGATGCACCGGGGGCTTTGCTATGTCGAATCAAAATTTAAAAAACATCTTTTTTTTTACACGCTACAGCTGGTAACTCCGAGCGTAGTAGCGATGGCTGTGAGGAAGGAGATTGCAATCTGCAAAATCGTTTTCCAGGTATTTGCTTTCATCATCTTTATTTTAATGTTGACTTTTTTAATGTTGAATGTTGAGTGTTGAATGTTGACTTGGTGGGGGGATGCGCTGGCTTCC